>ERZ1106981.75-NODE-75-length-81251-cov-62.479162_pt1 | contig 81251 bp, 75 predicted proteins | sample MGYA00403692_ERZ1106981 | MGnify/ENA primary metagenome ERZ1106981 (study PRJEB35170, sample SAMEA104062431) | human gut metagenome | biome: human gut; feature: human-associated habitat; material: faeces | place: Denmark | collected 2012-06-22 ... | reverse complement strand
ATATATTTTGCCAAAATGACAAGAATGGCAAAACAGTAGAAGAAGTAAAAAAACTTTGTTAGCACCCGGAAAATAATATCCAATGGGGTATATACCTTATAGCAATAAATCAATTGGTACTTTCTTCCCGGCATACCAGATCTTAAAGGATTTGAATAATGTTTGTAGACTCTTTTGTTGATAATATCCAGTATGATAATCGTAGACCAGATATAAGTAAAAATTAGGAACGCATTCATTTTAAGTATTTTAGTTGACTAATATTCAGGATAATTCGATCTTAATAGTTTTACCATCTTATCTGCACATTGGACTGCCCGTTTACATAAATATCCGTCATCCTGTTTGTCCAACAGAATGTAATTCTTAGAACAGTAACCTTGTAGTGCCGCTTTGGCAAGTTCAAATCTCCGTTGCTCCCAGAATGCCTCAACTTTGTGACAGTTTTCCGGTGAGCATGAGCCACTGCCATCGTTCAGATGGCAGCCGCTACAGTCAATAACTGGAACCGATATCATGCTTTTGTTTTATTTATTTGGCTAATTCATTTACACTCTCAACTATAGTCTGCTTCCTTGCTGACAGTTTGGTTCCATATAAGGGATGGGCTTTCCGTTCTTTGCGACAGGATGCTATCTCTTTCATGACATCCTTGTATATGTTGTCGAAGCTATCCTTTTTCAAGTGTGGGAAAAAGTCCGCATAGATAACCTCGAATACACTAAGTTTGCCGTCCGGATTCATGGAGAAGAAGCTTGTCATTCTCTTTTTTGCTTCTGCACGTTCTTTCTCATAGGCTTTGGCAGCTTTCCGGAGTGCCGTTGGAGCATTGGTTTTCTTCTTTTGTGTAGGTTGTGCAACAGACTGCGAACGAGATTGGGGACGGGAAGAAGGGAAAGCATCGGAGAAAAAGTCGAATGAGCGATCCGGCCACTGGGGACGCTCTTCTTTATAGGTATAAACTTCCCGGCAATTCTCAATGATATGCTCCACAAGCTTGCGGCACTTCTTCAGATCTTCAATGTTAGTCATCTCGTGAGGAGTGTGCGGATAATAGTATCCACATGAGATGTTGGCACATGATATTTCCAGTCCTCTATCTCTTAATGTCCTGACATCCGTTTGCATCCCGTTCTCTTTCTTGTATCCATGCTTTTTCAGACTGGCATCCTTTAAGAACTGGGATGAACAGAGCGAATCGCCATAGATAGTACTTATAAAATCGCTGTTACCTTTTCTGTCGCATTGGAGTACGAAACGGCAGTCGTCGAAGAACCTCATGTCCGCCTGACGACTACCGATGCATCCCTGTTCCTCACCAACAAAGAACACACATTTCAAATTATCATATTTCTCAAGGCATTTCAAGCATATCCAGATACCGTTCTTGTCATCGGCTCCGATGCCGTTGAACTCACGTTTCCCGCTGTTGAAGCCGATAATGAACTCATCCTTTACAAATAGGACTTCGTAACCTTTTTCTCTTGCCTGATGCACTTCGTCCAGATGGGCGGCAATGCATGGGAAGGTAGCTGCTTTACCTTTAGTGGCGTAGATGTTACCTGCTTTGTCGATTGTAAAGCTTACGCCGAGGTCGGTCAATTTTTGGGAAACGAACGCGATCATGTTTTGTTCCTTATGCGTTTGGGCGGAGATGCCATATAGTTCTTTCAATAATTCCATGATGTGTATTTTAAGTTTTTAGTTGTTAGTGAGGATTTAATCAAGAAGGGATAGCGTTTAGTACAGCTTTGCTATCTGGAGGTTGAGTTCAAGATGTGCGGACGGTCTGCCTTTCTCAAAGAAGCTGGCAGGATATTTCACGTCGTTGTATGTCTTTACTTTATCCATGAGCATCTTGCCGAATATGGTATTTACGGTAAGTCTCTGTCTACATGTATCACATAAGTCTTCGCCATTGTCATGCACTTTGCCGCAGCTTGGGCAGATATATTTGTATTTGCTAGCAGTACCACCAGTTTGCTGACATGTGGCAACACAATTCTCCGTTGCCTGATTGCCCAGTTGGACTTTCCCATCTTCCGTGATGTTCACATAACAGAACGTATCCAGATAAGGCGTTCCTTTTTTGTGCCATTTGGATGCCGGCACACAAATATCCAAGATATATTCTTGTTTATCACCTACCTGCATATTCAACCCCTCTACTGGATTCATTACGGTAAACTGTGTTCTATGGGAGTAATCGTTTATTGTCTTTCGCAGGTTAATACCGTTTGCCTGAGCATACTGGATTATCATCTTCATCACAAAGGAGTGAGAATAATATACTCTGTCTAAAACAGACATCTCTTTTACTTCGCCATTGAAAGTTCCGGTTGCCTTCTTCCAGACGATGGCACGTCCCAATATGTTATTCTCACTATCCCGAGCGACAAGGATGCTTGCTCCGGCGAAGTTGGAGTAGAAATCTCCGAGTCTGTACACGAGATTGGCGTGTCTCATGCAGGAATTGTGCAGGGGGCTGTTTTCACCGTGTTGTGAGAAGGGAATGTAGTTGTCACCAATATAGGCATCAATGAAATCGTTCATCTTGTCATACATCTTAATCTCAACTTTGCTGCTGACACAGATTGCATTGGCAAAATATTCCAGTTCTTCATCGGTGTACTCGCGCAGTTCCTTGAAGTAACCTACGAAAGTGGACGGTTCTATATTTGATCGGTTCTCCACAAACCAAGGCGCCTTTGGGTTTTGTCTGTCCGGGAAGTTCTCGTTATTCAGGTCTTTGGTGCAGGCTGTGAATATAACTTTCATCTTGATATATCCTTCGGCACTATTCTTTACCCTTTTTGTTTGGAAGTAGTTGGATGTACCCCGGATAACTTCGCTCACATCCTTGTTCAGTTTCAGTTGTTCCAAGATGTCGGTTGCGATAACACTACCGTTGATTGATGCATAATTCAGACGTACTTTAAGGTCGTCGCTTACAATTGTTTTCATACTCATTTTTGTTTTTAATTGTTAGTTACTAATTATTATTGTTGATTCGTTTTCGTTCAAATTTTCTCCGTTTGTCAGGTGTAGGCGCACTTCACCGCAGTTTTGGTGACACCACATGTAATGTTTAGGATTCATTAACATTGACGCACTTATTAGTGAGTCAGAATGGTATGTCATGATAACCTACCCAATTCCCGTCTTTGTCGTAGTTCAGCGGGAACACCCTCTTTTGACACTCCACACACATACCTGATATGACAGTCTCACGTTCGGGCATAGTCAGATACGGAAAGCAGTTCTGCACCGGACTTCGCCTGCTAATTCGTTTGACGTAATCCGCTTCATGCACATAGATTACAGTGACACTACCACACTGGTGGCAATAGCACTCTATCGGATAATTTCTCTCCATGCTATATCGTATTTAGTTCATTGTTATCATTTTCTCTTATAGCCACTATATCCTCGCCAAACGGGAGGATAACAGCGGGGCATAGCTCATACAGTTAAGTATGATTGAAGCGGTCCTACCGCACTACGCCAGCCGTGTTATAGAGTGGATGGTGCGTCCTCACGACGCAAAGAAGTGTTTAGAATGTATATAGAAGTTAATAAGAATCCCTTGTTTGTAAATATATTTCATAAAATAAGGCACAAGAATAACGTCATTGTACTTTCATGTAATATATTTCGCTCCTGACGGTGCAGCCATGTTTATCCTGTGTGAAGCAGTTTACCTGAAGAAACTTCACCGGAACAAGCTTCACCACCGCATAGCCTTCCAACTCGTGACATTTAACCTCAACGTCACCGATACGGTTAAGCATATCGCACTTTCGGTGTACGGTTTCGAGATCGTCACGGCATACTATTCCCACATAGTCCTGCTGAACATCGACGTGGAACACGTCAGAGAACAGGACATTATTCACCCTGTACTTCACCATGTTCACGCCCAGGTATTGCTGGCGTGCATGTATCTCGTATGTACTGGGTTTGTCTTTGCACTTGCGCTTGACGCGCCCTATCTGGGAGATATAGTCCCCCATATTATACGTTTGGTATCTCATGTTATCATTTTTATGATTTGCACACACCGGAGGAATCGAACCTCCGGACTATGCCACACCACCGAAGCAATGCAGTATATGCTCCGGTATGTTCACCATGTGTGTTGGTTTATGCAACTTCTGCAAGTACCTGAACTTCTTCCGACTTCACATCTTTCGACTTCACTTCTTTCGTCGTAGTCTTAGCCGTTTCTTTTCCCTTGACTTTGGTTGCCTTTTCCGATTTTTCAAGCTTTTGTTCTTTTTCTTCTTTATCTGCATCCACTAAAGCACTGGTAATCAGCGTATCAATATTCAGCAACTTCCATGCGCTTTCAGCCACCTTATAGCAATGTGCTTTCAGTTCCTTATTAGTTGTGAAGTCTTCACGCACCTTTGACTTAGGGGTAAGTCCGACTTTCCCCTCAACCAAATCCAAATTGTAATCGGCTGTATCAAAGACCTTTTTTCCTGCAAGGTACATAGTGACGTCAAAGCGGTCCAGGTTTCTGAACAAGTTACCGCTTTTGAGACTTTCGTGAGAACACTTCTCAATTTCAAACTTCATTTTCCACGTGTTGAAATACATAGATTTCCAAGCGTTAAGAAGCTCATCCTTTGTAGGGACAGCCTTTGATGCAAACAGTTCTACTCGTTTGAGCACAATAAACCGGTCTGTTTTCTTATCACGTAAAACTACATTGGATAACGGACAGGCTTCGATAAGTGCTGCAAATTGTACGAATGTTGATACACACACATTTTGAGAATCTACATTTCTTGTTAATGTAACTGCTGCTGAAGATGTTTTTGTTGTCATAATAGTACGTTTTTTGCTTTGTGCGACATTGCCCAAAGTATGATTTGTTCATAGAGGTGGAGTCGAACCGCCCCTATGAATCGTCGTACTATGTACGTTTATCAGGATTGCGTATTTTTTGCTTATGTTATTCTGCGATTGAAAACTGAAATATATTCTACGTCCGTTTACAGAATAACGGAAAAACGAACGTATAAAAATACATTCAGCCAAACGAAACGATTTATTCAATAAGCGAACGTTTCGTTTTGTACATTCAATGTGTTTACGTAATATGTATAGTTCTTTTGTCAATTTAGCCTTAACTCTTTTTTGTTAATAGTTCGTTTCCGCTTGCTAACTAAAAATATGGTTTGTAGTCGTACCAAATGATAAAAGTACATTTACGGTTTATTTATGTACTGCAAAGTACTTATCTTTGCGCTTTGACTGTCTACAAAGTTGTTTATTTGTTCCGTTTCGTTTCCGTTTGCGGATAAACAACCTTTTCAAGTCGATAGTAAAAATGTGAAAGAACGATTTTTGTTTTTGCTTTTGTCCTCTCTCGTTTCCGTTTGAGAACACAACAACAAAACGAAATAATTTTTGAACAACCAAACAAAAAGAGAAATATTTTTTTGAACTATCGAAGGTAAACCCCTTAAAATCAACTCTGTACGCCTACGCGCGTAGGCAAAAGGATAAATGATTGAATATCAACGAATTAGAACAAACTAAAATTTCTTTGTTTTTTTGTGTTTTTACCTTTTGACAAGTTTTGAGCGAAAACAGACTGAATGAAAATTGAAACTTACTGTATATTTATACAAAAGTCATTGTTAATCAGCGTTTTAACATTGTTAATCCGAATGATAGTAGTTTCTATAACAGTAATTTTAAGGCTGTTTTTTAGTTTTTACTTTCAAATTGATAGTAGTTATACTGTTTAATCCTTACTTTGTGCAAAAGTAAGGATTATAATCGTTTGAATATCAATGATATAATAATTTTAAAAAGAACGGGGTGGGTATGTGGGCTGATGCGGATGCCATACGCGCCCTATGGGGAATTTCCCAAGTCCGGTTTTGGTAATAAATTTAAGAAGATAGATGGAAAATGAAGTGTTAAATCGTATCTATACTGAAGGGGTGAAAAATTGGTGTGGAAAATGATACAATCGTTATAGAAAGACATTTATAGTCCGGCAAGAAATAAACTGTCTATCCCAGTACTATCTATTTTTAAGCCATTAATCCGACACTTATTATTGATAGGACTGAAGGAGGACTTTCGTGTGCTAAAGTATTCTGCCAAACTTATATTGAGTAGTTCCAAGAGAAAGGTAGTAATTACAAAAAACGATATTTGTGGTTACTATATATAAATAGGTGTAAAAGACATCAATTTACCACTTTCTGTTACATAGCGAGGAAAAGGGGGTAAAATATAGATAAGTGCATAGTTGTCCCTTTCTTGTATGTTTTAACTGCTTTTTAACGATAAGTCTGTCTTTTGTTAAAACGGAAGATTGGAGCGGTATTTTTCTTTGAGAGTTTAAGTCTATTTTGCCGTCTGCTTCCATGATATGCCAAAAAAATCCAAGTTGCATTTCTACAAAACAAAAGGGAGGCGAACCGGTATTGGTTGTCTCCCTTCACAATGATTAGCTAATGCAATTAGCGTCGCTTGTATCCATTAATCCTTTTCACCTTCAGCCTTTGCTTTTCCAAAAAGGCTTCAATCATCCCCTTTCGTCTTAGGAAATACTTGATTCCTTTTGGTGTCACATAAACGGTCGGTCCGAACTCGGTAGTTGAACTGGGATAGCGTGTTTCAAGTATCCGCATCTTTGTTGATCTTCTTGTCGGGAAGTTGCGGTCGGTTTCTCCTTTCTTATATACGTAACCATATACCCGGAGAAATTCATAAAGCTGGTTCCGTCCGATGTCACATCCGTTGCTAACCAGAAAGTCTGAAAACATGGTGACTGGAATGCTGTCTGCATTGTGGCGAACCGATTTCCCGAAATCAGCATCGGGAGCGAGTTCCTCGACTTTATTTTCCAGTCCTTTGATTGTCGTCCGGAAAAGCTTTCTTTCCTGTTCAGTTAAAGTAGCGGTTCCCGTTGCCAAAAGCTCTTGGATTTTTTTGTTGCACCAATAAGCAAATTCAGGTGATAGCCATCTTGCAAACTCCATTGCAAGGTCCTCATGCATCCATGTTCCCTGTTGCCCATTACCGCCACTCATAACTATCAGTAAATCAGCCGAAGTGCATATCTGCACTTGTGTTAAAAACTCCAAATACTTCTTTGCTTGTTGTGTTCTGAGCCAAAGAGCAGGTTTTTTCTTTTCTCCAAAAGGTTTCGCCATTTCAGTGGCGTTGATTTTCACATTATCGCCTTCCGCCAGAAAAGTGACGTTTGTGTTCCCATATTGAAACACGACATTCTTTTGTGCCATTGAATAAATTGATTTTGATGTTATACAAAAGAATCTGAACTATGGGCGATAATACGTCCATAGCTATCACTCAATTAATTTTGCTTTTCAGAATCGGCAGTTTCATTTTTCTTGCCGATGTTGGGATTCACATAGAAAAACAGTTTCTTGCCGTCGATGTGAGGCTTGTAAACCTCAAACCCGATTTGCTTTGCATACTTACCAACGCCTGACTTGGTTGTCAATTTTCCAGTTTCAGACTCGAAATACTCTGCCATTTCCTCATACGTCATTCTTTTTTTTAGTTCCATTGCCTTCTTCTTTATTTAAGTTACTAATAAGGGTTTCTCAGGTGTAGGTAAGTGGATTACGTGAAAGTTGGGCAATGATGAGGTTTTATAGTTAATAAATGCAAAGAGCAATAAAACATGGAGCCGAGGATTCACTGTACTATTTTTCAGATATACTTTCTTATTTTATCGAAACTTCCAAATAGCTGCTATATGGAAGTATGCTATATGACGGCGAACTTTTATTTGTGCCAAGTATTCTTGTTCATTTTAAGGCATACCGCAGTTTGGCAATGTACAGATTTTGAATTATTCGTACATTTACCCGTCTCTTTCTATCTATATTGCGACAAGTAATTCCATATCAATATTCTATCATTCCGGTCATCGTCTCAATTTGTATTCCGTTCTTCGCTCTTCCTCGTCGAAGATCGGAGCGAATACGGTTGGTTTCGACTGGATGCATTAGGATGCGTTTGGATGTATTTCAGCTTTCCCGGTCGATTCCCCGAGTTTTTAGGGGGCGGCGCGTTAAAGGGTGAAACTGATGCTTAGATGCTTTGTTAATCCTCCTGAATCTTGTTGCCGGGAGCATTTCTTTCGGCGTATAGATGCGGAAATATCATTTAATTCTCTGAAAATAAGCCTTGTATTCTTGCTTTTGCGGATTCTTTTCAATATCTTTGCTTCCACTTCGAGGACATAAGCCTTTATGCCCTTAAATTGCCATACTCTTCGTTTTGCTATTTTAAAGCCCGTATTTCGATTTTACCCTCCGAGTGGATAACTTTATCGTTTCGTGGATTAAAATTCAACCACAAGCTTTAAAAGTGGCAAAAACGGCATGTTAATCTTCGTTTATGCTTCCTATGTCTTCTACTTACCCTTAAATCTCCTTTTTAGCTTCATATCGAGACTTTCTCCGGTTATATCTGGGGAAGTACCCGGGAATATTGTTTGGGGTTACGGGGAAAGCACTGAGGTCTTATGGCGTTATTCTCGTCGGGAAGTTCTGAGTGAAGTTTGGGGAAGGGTATCGTATCATGCCTTACAGGTTTCAAAGGGGCTGTACTGGTTTCAAACAGGCTTCAAACCTTTATCGTGCCCTTATAGCCCATAAAGTGCAGGTTTCAAATCCCTAAAAATAACTCTTCCAAAAAAAAACAGAAAAGACGCGAAGCGGATTTTCCATCCGGAGTAAGGTATATGAACGAGCTTTAGCGAGTTCGATATACCTTACGACCATCCTCTTCTTTTCTTCCTAAAGAAAAAAAGAAAAGTGAAAATTTGACTTCATACAAACGAACGTAGTGAGGTTTGTATGAAGGCAAATGTCTTCCTACTACACAACACTTCCTTAGTCTCGTTATAGTCTCCATTATTATCTTCGTAATATCTCCACTTCCAGTGTCTTCTTTCAGTTCTTCTTTATTGATCTTCTTTATTGATCTTCTTTTATTGGTCTTCTTTATTGGTCTTCTTTATTGTCTTCTTTATTGTGTCTTATTATACAGCTATTATATTATATTTAATATATTAGTTTATTTATATTATATACTCCCTTTCTTCTTTTAATTCAAAATTAAGGGAAAAGGAAGTCTTAAAGAGTTTAAAGGAGGGTAAGATTACAAGTACCTTACTTCCCAGCAATTTCCTTTTCTTCCTTCAATCTTCGCTGGGTAATATCCTAACTTCCAGAACGAAAGTAAAGCAAAGCGGAAAGTTGTGAGTGTAGTTTAAGGAGTTTAAAGGATATTAGCCTGTTATCTGGAAGAGTTAAAGCTATGCAAGGGTGTTCTAAGGACAATCAAGAGCAAGTAGAACCTCCTTCCAGTTCCTCTTTCTTTTCGATATGATACCGGTACAACTAAGGATATGAGCCGGTTTCTTCAAAGAGGGAAACTGATACAAGGATTCCTTCCCTCAGTTCAAAAACAACTTAGCCTTTTGGAATAAAAGGCTGAAAGATATACTGCCCGCCGACCTGCCGCCGGATTTGCCACTTTATCTGCCTTGTATGGGGCGAAAGGTGGTAAAAAGCAAAGGGACATCCCGCCAATCCGAAAGAAAAGTGGAATGCCCCTTAAAACGGGCCCGGGTAATTACCGGTCTAAAACCTGGATATTTTCGGCAAGACGGGGAAAGGGAAATTCATTGCCCCATAGTTCTGCCCGTAATTCTTCAACGCTTCAATCTCATGGGCAAGCACGTTGTTTAGCGACCTTTTCTGTTTTTGTATAAACCATGTGAAGAACTCCTTCAGCGCATGGTAGTTGTAAGTGGTCCCGCAAACAGCAACGAGATTGTTATAGCCGGTCGGAAAGATTACAAACAGCGGCTTTCTATCCTCGGCGGTAGTTTTCTTTATCATTCCTAACTGTTCCAAATTCCTTACACTTTTGTCGAATACGGGCTCATCCATGCCTGTCCTTGCCAGCCATTCTTCCTTCTTGCGGAAACAGCCGGGCTTGTACCGGGCAACAAACTCTATATCCAGCATGTGCATCAACAGGCAAATCTCGTCCGGGCTCAACGCGTAGGAGAAGCCTGTGTAGTACTTGACATACGAAGCTTCCTTGCCGCCCCTTCCGGATACCGACCCCAAAAGAGCGATCTCCCGGTCGGGGATGTTGTCAAGCCTGCGCCCCGTCTTCTTTACCGTATTAAGGAACTCTTTCAGCCGTTGCGGGTTATAAGTGGCCCCGCAAATCCTGACGAGTTTGTCATAGGCCGGCATATTCAGCGTATAAGCCACACGCTCCCCGTTTTCATCTTGGGTGTCTACCAGCAAGCCTATCTTTTTCAGTTCCCAAAGACACCTGATAAAAGGTCTCTTGCCCATGCCCATCCTCTCAATGTATTCCTCTTGCGTCCAGAATATGTTGTAGTTGTTGTCTTGCAGGTATTTGACATCCACCAAGTGCATAACAAAACAAACGGCCTCACTGCTCATCACGTAGTTGAAACCGGGATACCCTTTGAGGTATCGTGATTGTCTTTCCATCGTTATATGTAATTTAATTGTGAAGCAAGGGAAACCTGTAAGAAGTCCCCCTGCCTGAATTGTTTCCGATAATTCGCAATATTCATGGTATTCACGTAGAATCCTTTCTCTTGCATCTGATTAGGTGCGACTGCCTGATTATCGCCCGTTTGGTAGGAATGCAGCTTCCATCACCCAATTGTAAATGAAGCAGGGTGCTTTCCTTTATGCCGACAATATTCTCGTCCAGCGTATCATAAACGGCAGAAATACTACCGAAGTAATAATCCTGCCGTTCAAAAATCAGATGCACGTGTATGACCTTTATGGTTCTCATCTTTTCTTTCCGGCAGCTAATTGGAAGAAATATTTTAGCGAAACTTCCATATAGCTGCTATTTGGAAGTCTTGACTCCAATAACCTCCTTGATTCCTTCACTACAGTTTTTCCCGATTTCCGGTGACAACCATTTCGCATAAGCCACGGCAACTTCAGCATACATCCACGTTCCATTTATTACGCCTCCGTGACGTACGTTTACAAGTGACTCCACCTGTATCCGCTTCATTTGGGAAATCTGCCTGATAAGCTCTTTCGCTTGCTTGGTAGCCAGCCAACGGGACGGCTGCTGTGCCTTCGATAATGATTTACTTAGTTCACTGACGCATACCAGCACAGTTCTGCCACCCACGACAAAAGACACCTGCGTCCCGTTAAAATCCAATATTCTTAGTTCAGCCATAGTTACTCACAAGAAATGGTTCCGTCACTGATAAGCTCGTTAATCTTGCCAGCAAACCATGTCGCCAGCCTGTCATCGGCCCACCTGAGATATTCCATGGCGACAAAGGCTTCCAGCCACAGCTCTACGGTTCCGTCCACCTTCCGGACTTCATGCACTAATTTGTCCGCCTTGCACCCCATCTGTTTGCAAGCCAGGTCAAGAAAGCCGGGCACGCTTCTTTTGTTCATCCATACCTGCGGCTGCTTGTCTTTTCTAAGGGACTCGGCCACTTTTGCCACATCCAACATCAACTTGTTCGCTTCGATGTCCATTTCAAACCGGACACCGCTATCTGCTATAAATTCGTATTTCATACCTTATTATATGTTAGTCGTTCAATTAAGATTCCCTTGCAAGCTCCGAAAAACCTGCAAGGGATTTTTGTTTTACTTTATGGTAATACTCTTTATTATCCCAAACATCTGGAATAAACGGATGATAACCACGGCATTCTTCGGTTCCAGCCAGGTACGTGCCACATTCCATGAGAGACTCTTGGAGAACGTGAAGTCTTCCAAGGTAATCGTGTGGTGTGAGAGCCTGCCTTCAGTGGGCTTTAATCCGAGATCATGCAAAACGCAGAGGCCGTTTTTGAAAAAAGCGCAACCGTCCGGGGTTTGCACTGCCTGTATCATAGGTACGGGAAAAGGAAGGACACCGACAGCCATTCCCACCATCCATGCCGTTGGTGCCAGCCTGTCCTTGTATCCGGCTTCAATCAGTGCCAGAATATCCTGTGGAGTTCCCAAACATGGGGTGCGCTGACATTGGGATTTACAGAGCGCACACTGGCACGACACAGGCTTACGCCCGGTTATCCGGATGATTTTCTCCATCGTTGTTTCTGTTATTTCATTCATAGCCATTTATTTAAGATGTTTCCTGTTCCAAAGCTCGATGATAAACTCCCGTCCGTCCTGTGTCCAACGGCGTGCGCCGCCCATCTTGTACGACTTTCCTTTGGCGTTTGTCCAATAGTACGGTACTTCACACTGGAGCGCGGAGTGGAACCCCGGTACTACCCATTGTCCGCTTTCCTTCCGGATGATCCCTTCATCCTCAAGGAACCGGTTGAGCATACTGGGCGTCACCTGTAACTCGTCGGCGATAGTCGTTGTCTTGAACCAGTCGCGGTCTTCAATGAAACGGTTGTAGAATTCAACCTTATGCCGGCTTTCCTCCAGTTGTTTCTGCTGGCTGGCAGCAAGCAGGAGAGCTTCTTCGAAGGTTTTGGGAACCGGGAAGTTTTCCGCAGGCGTATCGGTTTGCTCGTTGCGTGGATGATGGGCGGTCGATGCGTTATGCAGGGAAACACTACCGCGTGTCATCAGCTCGCTAATACGTTCATTGCACCAGATTGAGAACTCGTCGGAAAGTTGCCGTGCGTATTCTATCGCCAGCTCTTCCTGTATCCATGTCCCGCCACTGGTTCCCCGGTTGGTGATGACCTGCTCGTCCAGCGATGCGGACTTGCCTTCATTGACAAGGGAGTACCGGAAGCGTGTGGTGGAAGCCTTATGCAGCCATTCCGCCGGATTACCGCCGAAGCACTTTGCCATGTTGGTAGCGTTTACCATCGTCTTGCCGTTGGCGGCCTTGAATGTTACGGGATGGTCGCCATAGTTGAATACCACCGGCGCTTCCTGCAAGACCGCTTCGATATTCTCCGCCAGCCTGCCGGCCCACGCCTCCAGTTCATTGCAAAGTTTCTTCATCTGCGAGTTTTCCTTCTTCACCAGATGGACCAGCTTGCGCACGTCCCTGGGAGCGATTGCCCAGAGCGGCCTGTCATCCGCGCGGAAGATTATTTTTGTACTTGAAGGGCAAAGGTCCATCGCTTCCTTTGTCTCCATCATCACCGGGCGTTTGATTATCTTGCATAAGTCATACAGGCATAACCATACCTGACCGTGTTCTCTCAATATCCTGACGGCGCGGTTTCTGAAATCCACCTCGTCATATTTCTTCTGTTTGCTATTATTCATTGTCATCTTCCTTTCTTTTTTCTTCTTTGGACGGTTTTATTTTTTGTGCCCTTGCCTTGTATTTCCGGGTCATCATTTTAGGAGTGTGGTATTTTCTCTTCTCGCCACACAGTTTGTCGTAGTCGCGGATTCTCAGGTTGCCCCAGTCCTCTTCATCAATTCTTACGTTCTCGTTCTCGATGCGGAAATAGTATGCTCCGGCACAGGTGTATTTTCCCGAACAGGCGAATGAAACAGCCTGCGCTTCTACAAAATGTATTTTTGCAATTGCTTGCAGGGAATAGGCTCTGCACACGAATTTCCCTGCCCCGTCAAAGACCAGCACACCTTTGGCCGGTTTAAAAGAGCTTTTAGTCATTGCGATAAAGTGTTTAAGTTATAATTGTTCCTTCGATAATCGGTCCTTAGCCATCAGTAATAAACAGGTATCCGAAAGGACGATACCCCTGAGTAACATGTCCGACATGCGCTCCATCATGTAGACTCCGAAACCGGGGTCGATGTAAGCCACGAACAGTAAGGCTAAGGCATAATCAATTAATTGATGCCCGTTTGGGGCGGTGATGAATATATCATCGGAAAGTGAATATGCGTCGCGGACGGCGTTTATCCAATATGAGAAAGCCATCCTGAAACCCTCTACGGAATGCACAGCGGGGTCACCCTTGTTCTTGATGTAAAGAAATGCGTCGAAATACTCGCAGCCGTCTCCCCGGACAGTAAACAACAGTTCGGGAAATTCCCGGTAGCGAATTTCATACCGGGAAAAGTCAGATTTTACATTTGTCATAATAGTTGATACTTTTATTAAAAAATAACAGCCTGCAAATATATCTGTTAAACGCAAAGAAACCTATCTTTAAATTTACTCTACAGCTTATATATAAGGTTTTTAAGTGTAAATATGATTTATTTTCAGTCTAATTTTAGCAGCTTGATGCTTGTAAATATTAATTTCAGATATTACATGGTTTTATCTGTAGTATTTACAAAATCAGCCTATCAATACCGAAATTGTTAAAAAAACATTCAAAAGCACTCCCTCCCTATACCTTGTTAAATAAACCTAAATCTATGAATGTAAACACTGAGGGCTCGTTTAATCATGAATTATTGGAAAGCATCTTCCGCACCTCGAAGAAAACCATACAGGAATATGTCCGCGAGATCGAGCGCAATAACCGGTATAAGTCGGTACGGGGTAATATGGTGCAGGGCACCGTATTGGATGACCGCAGCCGGTTGATAGACCTTTACGATGCCTGCCTGCAACAGGATGCACATATCCGCTCGGTATTGGAGACTTTAGAATCACAGATATTGGGTGACCGGTATATGCTGGCGCGCATGAACGAGAAGGGGAAATATGTCAAGGACGTGGAAGAAACACGTAAAATCCAAGGCACCCAGTTCGACAAGATCATCCGGGGCATTGTGGAAGCCAAACTATACGGTTATACCCTTTTGGAAATCATGCCGGACTTAGACTCCCGCACAGGAAAACTGGCAGAGGTGAACATCGTCGAAAGGCGCAACGTACTTCCGGAGCAACATACAGTTGTTAAGCGCCAAGGTATCTGGCTTCCAAATTGGAACCTGGACTCCCGGACTTACCGGAGAAACTACATCCTGATAAATTCGGGAGACTTGGGGCTGTTCTCGGCCACAACACCCCTAATTCTCGCGAAGAAGTTCACGGTAGCCAACTATGTGAATTTCAGTCACACGTATGGTCAGCCCATCATCGTGGGAAAGAGCGTGTCCGAGAGCAATACCGACCGCAAAAGGCTGGCGAATGAAATAGCCAATGCAGCGCAGAACAAAGTCGTCGTAACGGGACTGGAGGATGAGATTGAAATCAAAGCGTTCACCATGTCGAACTCCGAGAAGATCTACACCAGCCTGATAGAGTTTGTGAATAAGGAGGTAGCCAACCTTATCTTAGGCTCCGAATCCATGGCGGGCGGGATGCAGAGTTATGTAGGCTCGACCAAGGCGCATCAGGACATTTTCCGCGAGCGTATCGAGGTGTACCGCCGTTACATCGAGAATATATTCAACGAAGAGGTCTTGCCGCGTCTGGTGGCAATGGGGTACATCAGGGACGGGCTGGAGTTCAAGTACAGCAACCGCATCGAGATGAACAATGAGGACCGCATCAAGCTTTACGGTCTGATTACCGATAAGTACGAAGTGGCTCCTGACGAGATAGAGAAAGAGTTCGGCATTATCGTGGGAAGGCAACTGAACCTGCTTGAAATGGATATGGAAACGGACAAGGATAAGGAGAAAAAAGGCAATACGCACGACAGGCACATCATGTCCGAGGAAGAGTATTACCGTCGTTATGGTCATGGCAGAAGTAGCAATGTAGCGTCTTTTCTGATGGGGAGCGATTAAGCGGCAACCCGCTCCCCGATATGGAGAAAGTATCCGCAGCCCGTGTTGAATTGAAAGAAGACGGGACAAAAGATGAGTACCTGCCGGTGCTTACCGCATTCCGCTGCCTGATGGATTCACTGGAAGACAGTGCGGAGTCATGGCGCATCATGGAGGAAATCATAATGTTGCGCACAGCTTCCCTTTATTCCCGTGTACTGGAAGGGCTTCACATGGATTTCGACCGTGCACTTGAACTCCTGCGCAACCATAATGATTTTACAACCTTACAAGAAAAAGAGGAACGGGACATACTGGTTGCCGCCATTGATAACCTCGTGGAGTTTGCAGCGGCAGAGGAATATGCCATGATGACGGAGGTGTTGGAACAATCGGAAAATGAAGAGCCGGAAGATTATGAAGGGATATGTGAGAAGTATAACCTGACGTATGCAGATACGGAAAATGAACAGGTCCTGTATGCCTCCGGGATAGCAGGCTGGTGGATAAATCAGTCTTCCGGTACGTTGATAACCTACATGACGCAAGGTGACGAGCGGGTGCGGGATACGCATCTGGCGCTCGAAGGGCTCACTTATCCCAAAAGTGATTTCCCTTCAGACCTTATTCCGCCAATCGAATGGGGATGCCGGTGCTATCTGCTTTCAGACGGCAACGAAGCTTCTGTTTCCGCATCCTTGAAGGATGATTACAGGAAGAAAGTCAATCCGGTATTTGCTGAAAGCCTGGCAATGAAAGGCAGGGTATTCTCCGGTGCGCACCCTTACTTCACCTCTGATTTCCGAAAGAATGTACGGATACAAACCATTGTCAAGCAAATCAAAAACAAACTACTATGCAAAAAATAAGCCTTGACGAATTTTGTGCGCAATGGGTGCCCGCGCCGGGAAGGCAATCGCTGACAAGCAGGCTGGCATTCAATACATCGGAATTCACCACCCTTGCCGGAGCTTTCTCCCGCCGCTTCTTTCAGATGTCCTTTGCACAGGGAGGGTTCTACGCTAGTGGTAACAGCTGGCAGCCACGGACTTCCCGCTGGGGCAAGAAGTTCACCCATCCGGTAATGAAAGATACGGGTAAGCTGAAGGACAGTATCAAAGGGACTTTCAATGACAAAGACCACGGCTCGCTCAAAAAGATACATGAGTTCGGATTCAAGCGGTGGTATACTTATGACATTCAAACAGAAGAAGTGAGTTATCCTGAAAAAGGAAAGAGAGGGCGGAACAGGAAAGGGAAAGGGTATGCGGCCATTCACAATACGGACGAGAGGCTTTCTCCTTATACGGTCAATCAATATTCCACCCGCAAACCTGTCCAACGGCAGTTTATCGGTTTTTCCGACAGGCTGGATGAGTATATCAATGAACATTACGTACCGATTATTTTCAAGAAATTCCCATGATTAAAGACAAAGAAACCAAAGAGTGCAAGAAAGACACTGCCCCGCCTCTTCAAGAGAAAAAAGAGGTCATTATCCCGGAAGCAGTATCGGAAAATCCTTTCGTAAACATGTATGAAGCGATACGCCGGACATTGCTCACTGTGCTTGAAGACCCGGATAATCCGTTAAGTCCGCCTTATTTTAAAACGATACGGATGGACAACGGGCAGTTTGAACGGATTATCCGCTCGGACAATATGGAGTATGAGACGGCATTCCCGGCTGTCTTTGTTCATTTCACCAACGTACGTTATCTGGTTCAACAGCAGAGAATCGGGGAAGGCAGGGCGACGATGCGTATCCGGTTTATCCTGAATAATCTGAACAATGGCGATGACTCGATGGAGTGCGAGCCTTTCCGTGTCTTCCAGCGCATCAATACAGCCATTCAGGACGCCAAAAGTTATGAACCGGCACTGAACGAACGCTGTAACCTTTTATACTTTGACATGCCGACCACCACCAACATGTTGCAGGCTTACTGGGTGGATTATGAAGTATGGTTCCGTGAGTCTTCCGCATGGAAATACCGCAAGTGGGTAGAGCGATATGTAGTCATGCCGCCCTTTACGAACCATGATGATGCGCCGGAGCATGATAAGGACAACCACGGAAACCACAAGACGCCCGGCTATTCAGACACTTCGGGGTTTGCGGGTATCCATGAAGAGGCGGAATAAACTCTTTTGGATACGCCACTCCTATACTTGGGAAAAGACTTTACTGACCTAAATCTGAACTATGAATATCAACGACCTTCAACTTGTTACAGGAGAAGTCAAGCCTGGCGAGGTAGCACTTATCCGTTTCTTCGGCAAGGTAACCGCCGAATCCACAGCGCGGTTCAATGAAGAGTTCGAGTACCTTGAAACCGTTATTCGCCCCTCGCTTATCAGAGTGCTGATAAATAGCGAGGGCGGTTCGGTTTTACATGGCATGACGACTTATGCCACGATCCAGAACTCAACGATAGATACCGAATGTGTGATCGAAGGAATGGCGGCAAGTATGGGCTCGGTGCTGTGGGCAGCCGGGAAACGTTCCCTGATGCGCGACTACTCCATCCTGATGATACACAATCCTTTTCTGCCGTCAGCGGAAGAAGGGGAAGCTTCGGAGCTTGTCAAAGCATTCACCCGGCAGATTGAAACGATTTACCGCAAACGCTTTTCCCTTACAGCCGGGCAGGTACAAAGCATTATGGCGGGTGAAGCCGGAAAGGACGGTACTTATTTCGATGCGGCGCTGGCGGTCAGTGCCGGTATCATACCGGAAAAGAACATCCTTCATACCAGCCCCCAGCTATGTGAGAAAGTAAAGAACAGCATTTCGGGACTGGAAGATGCAGAAGCCATCCAGAACGTAATGACAAGAATAACCGCAGATGCAGTAAACAATCCTACTCCTGCACAAAAGAATATTAACCTGAATACTATGAACGAATCAACTATTCCCTTCGAACTCGGTGCGGTAGCAGCCAGTCTCGGCATCAAGGACAAATTCGAGGTAAAGGATGTCATGTCGCGTATCTCCACACTGATGAACGTGGAGGCGTCCCTTACTGAAGCTACCCGCAAGCTGACCGACGCGCAGACGGTCATTGCCGGAAAGGATGCCAGCATCGGCAACCTGCAAAAAGACCTGGCAGAAACGGTAGCCAAATTGAGCGTATTTGAAAAGAAAGAAGCCGATGAAAAGAAAGCGCGTATCGACAAGCTTGTCGAAGATGCCGTCACAGCGGGTAAAATCGAAAAAGAGAACAAGGCACAATGGGTGGAAATGGCGAACTCCAACTACGATCTGGCAGAAAAGACACTATTATCCATTCCGGCTCGCGAGAAGATTACCCATGAAATTGCTACTGATCCGGACAATGTGCAAGCAGCCAAGAAGGCTGCCAAGACAGCAGAAGAGAAGATGGCAGAAAAAGTGAATGCCGTTGTAGGCGAAAACTTCGAGTTCAAGAAGATGTCCTGACAATCCATCACTCCGATTAACCTTAACCTAAATCTAAAAAAATAACATGGCAGAAGCAGCAGCAAATACGGTTTCCTTTTTGCAGAACGGCTATAACGGTGAAGTCCTCGAAGACTTGCTCACGTACACCGCGCAGGGAAACGATACCTTCAAAGAAGGGCTGATACACATCAAAAGCGGTATTCAGCACAAATACACTTTACCTTCCATTCGCCTGGGAGATATCATCCAGGACAATGTGCCTACTCCGACAAGCACCCATGGCGCCAAAGGCGAGAACGGGGAAAACGAGTACGAATTCACCGAGCGTTATCTTACTCCGCAGGACTTCATGGTCTACCTCGAATTCAATCCACGAGATTATGAGAAATACTGGCGTTTCGCCCAACCTGAAGGTAACCTCGTCTTTCGCGAGCTTGACCCGAAGATTCAGGCGACCATGCTTCGCCTGTTGATAGACAAGAAGAACGAGTACATCGGAAACGCGATTTGGACAAGCGCCAAAGGCGGTTCGGCGGCGGCAGGGATTACCTGCCCGGCAGATTCCATTATCATCGGACGAAACAAAGAGAAGTACTTTGACGGGGTAATCAAGCGTATCATCGACAACATCAACGCCACAGACAAAGAAACCATCGCGGGCGGACAATGTGTGCTTGCGGGTAACACTGAACTTCCGGACGGCGCGGCGGTGGAAAAGGCACTCTATGGAATATGGAAGAAATGCCCGAAGCAAATCCGTAAGAAAGCGGGGCTGACATTCATTATGAATTTTGAGCAATGGGATGCCTATGACCAATACGTCAGTGACAAGATGGTGAAGTACAGTGAAAATACTGAAATCAACCGTTACCGCTTCAAAGGAAAACGCATCCTCCCGTTGGTCGGAATACCCGAACACACGATTGTCCTGGGAGAGTTCACCACCGGTATGGATTCAAACCTATGGATGGGCGTTGATTACGCGAATGACACCGAAGTATTGAAGGTAGACCGCCTGCAATCCAACTCTGAGTTATTCTTCTTCCAGATGCGTATGAAAATGGATGTGAACATCGTCCGACCCGCCGAAATCGTGGTGCATACCGCTTACAAGAAGGCGCCCACTACCTGAGAACCTTACATCTTAACTCTATGACAGGGGAATAGGAACACGACCTGTTCCCCTTTTTTAAAACCTTAACCAACGCTATGGCAAAACAAATCAAGCCGGAAGGAGATATCACCACCGCACAGGAACCGGTAACCACTACTACTACCGCTACCGCTCCCAATGAAACCAAGTCTCAAACCGAAACTAAAGACCAAGCCAAACCGGAGGCATACGTGCTTTCCGTATTACAGGCTTTCCCCGCTTATGAGCAATTGTATGTAGATAAACAGGGCGGCATCTATACCCCGGACACACCTGAAAGCCTGCGCGGCATGGCAACCCTGTACAAGAATCCCTATTTCACCAAACCTTAACTCTTTAATCCCATGTTAGGAAACGTATTTATCAAGGACACGGACGGCAATATTCCCTACGCCGGGACATCCGGCAATGAAAAAATAACGGGGCTTCTGTTTGATGTCTCCCTGCAACCGGAACTTTTTACCGCCGGTTACGGAAAGAACAACGAGAACAACGTCAAACTCAATGACGTGCTTTATATCACCAGCCGCAAATCCGCAATAAAAGACTGCGGTATCATTGAACGTGTGAAGGCTACTGAAGATGAAGAGAATAATGTGAACTTCTTCCACGGTATCCCGTACTACCATATTTCAGAGTTTTTCAGACTCTCCAGCAACATTGACGGTAACGGAAGGTTATACGTGATGTTTGCAGATTGCTCTACGGGTTGGGATGCTATTGACATTATGCAGCGGGCGGCGAACGGAGCGATCAATCAGTTGGGCGTATGGACGGAACAACCCCAATGGAAGCTTAACGGTGCCGAAGAAAAGTATAATTTGAACCTTGTGAAGTCTGTCAATGACAAGGCGGTGGCTTTAGCGGAACAAAACCAGCCGCTTTCCATCATACTTGCAGCTAACTGCTCTAACACCGGGACAGATACGGCAGAGGGCTTAAAAGTCGATTTGAATAAAATCCCGACCGCGATCTGTGAGTCCAGCAGGACATCAGTAATTTTCGGGCAGGCTCGTTCCGAATTGATATCCACTATGCAGAAATGCAATAAGAACCATACTCCGGTCGGTGTTATCGGTGCGGCACTCGGCTGTTTGGCACATGCCAATGTACAAGAGTCAATCGCGTGGGTGAAACAATTCAATCTGTTTAGCGACGATTTCCAGGCTATTGAGTTAGGTTTTGGAGACATTAATCAGACGGCACAGGAAGAGTTCATCAGCACCAATCTGTATGAATCACTCTCTCCGACGCTGCTGGATGATCTGGACGAGAAGGGATATATTTTCCCGATTAAATATGCCGGGCTGGAGAATGGGATTTACTTCTCCAAAGACCAGACTTGCTCCGTTGGCGATTATCGGACAATTGCCCGCAACCGTACCATCAACAAGTCACGCCGGGCTGTTCGTGCCGCCCTGCTGCCTTATGTGAATGCCCCGTTGATGGTCAATCCCAGCACCGGATTACTTGCACCCTCCAAGATCACTGCTTTCAAGACACTGATTTCCGACGTACTCGGCAAGATGCAGACGGCACAGGAGATCAGCGGCCATGCGGTAACGATTGATGCAAATCAAAACGTACTTTTAAATGATACGCTGAGAATCGGTTATGTGCTGGTTCCGGTAGGCGTGGCTACTGAAATCTATGTGGAAGAAGGCTTGTCACTGACAGCGAAATAACCTAACCTGAAAAACACACAATTATGGCAATTATAAACAATGTGGCTTACAGTTGGAGCATGATAACGCTTGCTTCAACAGCACTGGGAATCGACGAAGGGAGCACGACACTGGAAGGCGTTTCCGGTATCAAGTGGAACAAGAAACGAAAGATTGAAAGCAACTACGGCATGGGCGGGCGGCCTGTCAGTCGAGGATTCGGAAACCTTACATTTACCGCATCCATTACGATGGACTATGCCACCCAGCAGATGTTGAGAAGTACTTATGGTTCACTGATGGATATCGGGGAGTTCGACCTTATCATTTCCTTCGCCAATCCGATGGCGAGTGATGACTGGACAACGACTACCGTCACGCTGAAAGGCTGTATCTTCTCCGAGGACGCAATGGAGAGCCAACAGGACGATACTAATATCACGCATGAGTATGATCTGAACCCTTTCGATATTGTAGTTGGTTCGTGAGATATATTCTAACCGATACTGTTAACCGCATCCTTTAGGTGCGGTTTTCTTCTTTTTCATAGGTTCACCTCTGAATTTATTTAATTCTGAACTTTTAATCCACAAACCCTCGTATTTTGTTTGAACGGAAATACAAATAAGTCTAAGTATAATTATGAATAGAATAACAAGAACTAAAGGAGTAACATATTTTATCCAAAATTCATCTACATGAAAGTCCATAATACCTACAAAAACATGTATTATGAAAGTGATGCACCAAATTACAAAGGAAATCTGTCCAATTGCTATATTTATTTTTGATGGAGAATAGGCACCTGCATTACAACTTTTAATTCTGTCATCTAAGTCGTGTGCTTCATATTCTATTAGATTCTGATACTGAAATCCTCCAATACCCGACTTGTTTATGCCAGTTTCATTAACTATAGTGTCTACGTATCTTTCATCACATTCAAAAGCATCAATAGCATGTTCATATCTTTCATACCATGCTTTTGAACCTTTAGCCATCATAATCCAAAGACATGAAAACATTATATTAACCAAACACAAGACAAGTGCAATATTATTTAAAGTATAGGCTGAAGGCCCAACGGTGTACTCTATATTATCGAACAACTTCATGGTGACTATTCCATAGCCAGTAAAGCACAATAAAAGTATTGTTGTTAGAAAAATTGAACGTTGCCAAAGATGTGACAGTTCAAAATCCCGACATCTCCATAAAGAATCTCTAATGTCTTTAGTTGTTATCTTGGAATTGATGACAATGTCATTAGTATTAATGATATATTCTTTAGTCTTCACATTTTTTAAATCTGACCCTTGTTCTGATTTAGTAAAACCTTGAATTTGTAGTCTGGGGGACTGATTTAATTTCTTTTCATTCCTATTATGCCTGGTCTTTTTCTTAGTTTTGTTATTCATACTATTAAAATATAATATTGCATTTGTAAAATTATAATATTTATTTGAATATAACTAATTTAATCGTATTAAATTCTTATAACAATAAATAGCTAAGGATGATAATATATGCTACACTAGGAAGAACCGTAACTCTTATGATAAGCAAAAACGTTTAAAAAGAGACAATTATACACATTTATCCTATATATACTTTAAATGAGAAATATCAAATCAGGAGTCCAAAAATCGATTAACAGTATAGAGCCCAAGCAGGTTTTCTCTACTTGGGCTACATAAATCACACAGTCTGTCCTACATAAGGAAGAATTTCTTTTAAATTTTTCATTTCGTAAATTATATTATTCCAAACATTTGCTTCATGAGGATTCGTTTCATGAGGATTTACACATAAGGTTATAGCACCTGAAGTATATGCTAACTCGTCATTATTTGAATTTCCTACAAATAATATTTCATAAGGTTTGATATTTAATTCATTTGCTACCTTTTCAATAAAAGAACATTTACCTTTAAAATCAAACTTAGTACCAATTATTCTCTTTAATAATCCACCACGTTCAAATTCCATCCTGTTTGATTGGATCTGTTCAAAAAGTGATATATTCTCTTGTCCGATAACGTCTTTAATTACATCTTGAATAGAACCAGAAGTGATATAAAGGAAAATATTTTCATCTTTCAACCTTTTTAAAACAGGAATACATCCTTCAATAAGATTAATTTCCGAAGCAATCTCCTTTAGTATATTTTTTGTCATATTTCTATCTCTAAACATCTTGCATGTTAAGTCACACCACTCTTGATGTGAAATCTTATTTCTAGAAAATTTAAGATGTAATTCATTACAATCATTTACTGTATAACCAAGTTTCATCCATATACGTTGCCAAGTTGATCTTTTATCTGTATTTGACCTGGTTAAAGTTCCATCAAAATCAAAAACGATAGCTTTTATTCCATTAAATTTTTTCCCAAGTTTATTCTTATAATAATAAGATAACAAATATCCCATAAACTCTTTATCACTATTTTTCAAGTCAACTTCAAGCATTTTTCTGCCATAATATAATGCTCTTTCGAGTTTTTGTATTTCTCCCAGTGTACATTGGGGGAAACATGATATATCAAATGGAAACTTATCATTTTTAAAAGATTCCATTTCAATTATTCTTACTTCTTGAATATTTGATAGTGCAGCAAGCTCTTGTGTGGATATTCCTTTCTGTGCTCGTTGATAGTAAAGTTTTAAAGAGTTGATTCTCGTACTTATTGTTTTTTTAGCTGAAGAAGTTTTTTTAGTAGGAGTAGTTTTAACAATACCATCCAATGCGCTCTCATTACTTAATACTTTTTTACACAAAGACACAGCAGCAACAGCAGCTAATGGTTGGAAATCATCAACTTTTTTTTCCCCCCAATCACATATACCTTTAACTATAATCCAATCTTTTTTCAACTTTTCACAAGCAGCCCAAATGCCAGTAGCTTCCATTTCATTTCCCACGGCATCCCGATATTTATTTCTAAGTTTATTAGTGAAATCGGTCTGATTAACCAAACTTCCTCCTGTAATAATCAAGCCAGAATGTATTTTACATAGGCTCCCATCTTCTCTGCAAAATTTCCAATTTATACAGTTTACAAATCTATCATGCAGAGTTACGCTAGCTATGGGTCTTGGGCTTCTATCTATCACAGTATCATCTGTCATCTTATTCAAATTGTAATTAAAAATAGATTTGGAAACTAACACATCTCCTAACTTCTGAGAATTTGGTTTCATTCCCATTGCTACGCCAATAGCGATAATTATTGACGGTTTCCATCTTGTAATAAGCTCTTGTACAGTAAGAGTTGCAGCTGATGGTTCATTTGTCCCCATAGCTCCCAATTTAAGCATTACCACTGGAAAATTTCCAAATTTAGCAACATAATATGTCTGAGCCCCATATATAATACTATACTTACCTAAAGGGGTTTCGGTCAGATTACTCATTTCTTTCAAAACGGCATCTCTTTCTATATCATTGGCTGTTATTAGAGCGATTTTAGGGTTAATTTTATAACTCTTAAATTCGTTGAAGGAGATTGTTCTAAAAATAGGGCATTTTTTATTGAGCCATTTATCTTTATTAAATCTGCTATTTTTGCCTGTTTTTGTATTGCATTTTTCCATTTGTCTTTTTATTTTAAACATTAAACATATTCAAAATTATAAAATGTAAATATGCTAATATTTTAAGAAAACATTAGTTATTTCCAAACGGCACAATATACAAATTTTATTTGTATATATTTTTGTTTCACAGTTTTTTTATGCAAGAAATTTTCTAATTCTGCGTAAAAAAATAATCACGGAGATAGAGAATGTTGACTAAATTTATCAGTAAACCTAGTTTAAGAAACACTAGGTTTACTGTCTAAAGATTCTTTTTTATTGAAAAAGAATTGATATTGTTAATTTGATGTTTCTCTATCTTGCTTTAAAAGAAATAAAGCTAAGTTTTAGTATATCTCAATAAAATCATCCGGATTAGTCGTATATTGCTTTGACAGATACTCACTCTTCAGCGCCCATTTCTTACCGGTTCCTTGTGCAGCAACCTTCAATATCCTTGTGCCGTATTTCTTATGTACTCTATCCAGTACTTCAAGCACTTTTTCATGTTTTGTCCTGTCACGCTCATCAAAAAGATTCAGTTGTACACTGTTTTGTGGTTCAAGGTCCATTACGATAGCTCCCGCTTTCTTATATTGATATCCTTCCTTATATATGCCTTTCAGTGCCAGCCTCGCATAATGAATCAGTTCAGCCACGTCATTTGTCGGTGTTGGTAAAGTTATGATTCGGCTATTGTAATATTGGGGTAAATCCTCCCGAAACCGGTTGGTATAAATAAAAACCTGAAGCACACCCGCACATGAACGTTGCGCACGGAGTTTCCGGGCACAAGAAGCTGTAAAGTTGGCAATGGATTCCATGAGCGTATCAAAATCCTCTATCATTTCACCAAAACTTCGTGAAGTGCAAATCGTTTGCTTGGCAGGAGTTACAGGTTCCAGTTCGATAGCAGGGATTCCGCATAATTCCTTCCATGTTCTGACACCGACTACCGTCATTTGCTTCTTTATCCACGCTTCATTCTTCTGGGTAAGGTCATAGGCAGTCTTGATTCCATAATATTCAAGTTTCTTCTGATATCTGCGCCCGATTCCCCAAACATCAGCAATATCAAATTGTTTGAGAGCCTTAATTCGTTTCTCTTCATTATCAATGACGCAAACTCCTTTGTATCCTTTGTGTTTCTTAGCAAATTTGGATGCCACTTTCGCTAATGTTTTCGTAGGTGCTATACCCATTGAAACAGGAATTCCGGTTCCTTTAGAAACTGTCCTGACTATGGTATTACCATATTCCTTCAGGTCATAGTTTTCAAATCCTTTGAGAGAAAGAAAACTTTCGTCGATAGAATATATTTCCATATCCTCTACGAATTGGCTAAGAATACTCATTACTCTATGGCTCATATCCCCGTACAGCGCGTAATTGCTGGAAAAGACTGCTATTCCATGCTCCTCTATCAGTTTTGTCAGTTTGAATACAGGCTCACCCATAGGTATGCCAAGAGCCTTAGCCTCGTTGCTTCTTGCGACGACACATCCGTCATTATTACTTAATACGATAATGGGTACATCCCTCAGATTCGGTTGGAACACTCTTTCACAACTTGCAAAAAAGTTGTTGCAATCGACCAATGCATACATATTTTATCCCCTTTTCTTTCTTCTATTTTCTTTAATCGTATGAGTTACGATACCCCAAACAATAAATTGATTGTCCTCCGTTACCTTTATGGAAGGAAAATCCGGATTGGAAGGCACCAACCATACAGTTTTCTTTCTTCTATCTATTTTAACCCGCTTGAGTGTAAACTCTCCATCCAGAAAGCAAACACATAAATCTCCATCCTCCGGCTCCAAAGATTTATCTATTATTAGTAAATCACCCGGTTCTATTCCTTCATCCTTCATCGAAAGGCCTTTCACTCTCCCAATAAAGCTGGAGGCAGGATTCTTTATAAGCTCTCTGTTAAGATCATAACTTAGCTCCATATAGTCTTGTGCCGGTGAAGGGAATCCGGCTTGAATCCCTTGATCGGCGTACGGTAATAATTGTTTGCTTAGAGCATCAATTTTGAATATTTCGAGCTGTTTCTTCATCTAAAAGCGTTTTCGAAGATAACAATCCGGATTGAGATTTGCTTCATGCTTAGGTATTATTGTATTTCATTAGGGAAATATTGATGAATGTTTCTTTTCAACTCTTAAACGGCTATTTTCCTATACGTAAGGGCAATAACCTTATGGAATTAAATACTTCAAAAATTACATCGGATTTGAACTGAATCCCGCCTATGTAGAACTTGCCAACGAACGCATTCAAAAAGAATCGGAAGTTTGATTCAACCTTTTTCAAACACGTCCCCCTATACTTGGAAAAAGAACATTAATCAATTAACCTACTTTTATGGAAGACAAATCACTTACCCTCGAACAGGAAACCCAAATCAAGGAAAAAGCCGGAAAGCTCAAGGCGGAAAAGAAACTGAGAAAAATCTACCCGCTCGTAGTATTCGGGGACGTATCCTGTTCAGAGAAAGAAATATATGTGGCTTATATGGCTGAACCTACTTTTCCCCAGTTCTCTAAATTCATGGCTGCCTCTAAAAAGGACGAGGTGATGGCTATGAAGACACTTGCCAAAGACTGCTTCATTGAAGGCGACAAGGAACTGGTGGATGACGAAAGCCTTTTCTTATTCGGCTTAATGGGACAGCTCTCTGAAATCATCTCCACCCGTCAAAGCACTCTGGTAAATTTATAGCCCGCTGGGAAGTACGTGATGAACAACGGATTCGGCAGCGGCTGATTTATGTCCGTCATTACTTTCCCGGCGTGAATTTAGAAACCATTGATGACGAAGAATTCGCCATGCTTTCGGAAGAAGCACTCTGGCTGCATTACCAGATGATGATAACCAAAAGCACCAATGCCGCGCTGGCGGTTTGAATCATCATTCCTGACCGGGAGGTTCGGATACGTTTTTCTTATTCTCTCATTCTATTTTCATTACTTTATTATTTGTTTTTCCCTGCCGTCCTTACAAGCGGCAGGGTTTTTCTTTTTAATCGTCTGACCACTCTTTCAGGCTATTCTAACTAAAATCTAACCTTCTATCCATATTATGTCCCAAGTCAAAGATTATCAGGTAAATTACAGCATCAATGTCACTGCCACCGAGGGGGTGCAGGAAGTCGAGAGATTCGCCAAGGCCATGAAGCAGTTGAGCGAAGCCAGAGGCTCTTTCCTTCCTGCCGTCAAAGGCGTCAATGACATGATGCAGGAAATAAACAAAACCTTCCGTCCCAAAGGCAGGAAGCGGGATTACACCTACAAATTTGACATAGACACCGGCAAGAGCGAGAAGAAGCTGGGAAACATCAAGACCCTGCTTACTGAAATCAAGGAACTCACGAGCGGCATTAGTCTGGTAATCAATGCCGGTCAGAAACTTGATACCAATACGATACGTTCACAGGCAAAAGCGCTGACAGGCAAAAAGGAACTGGAAGAGCAGAAAAAGAGTATCCGCAAGACCGCCTCCGAATCCCTGAAAACAGTCAATGAGAAACAAAGGGAGGTTACCGGTGTAATCGGCAAGATAAACTCTGCTCTTATCAGCCTTGAAACCGGACGGGAAATCAATATCAAAACAGATATAGCTAAAAACCGTCTGGCTGAAATACTCGGACTTCTCAGGCAAATAAAACAAGCATCCGGCATTAATCTTCCTTTCCAGATGGGTGGCGGTAAAGGAACACCTCCTTCAACAGCTGCGGCAAGTGTATTCCAGACCGGCTCCATCCTGACAGACAAGGTATGGGAACGCCAGCAAAAACAGTATGGCAAGGCAAAGGAATCCCGCATGATGCGTGAAATAGAAGCCCGTCAGGAAGCGGAATACCGGCAGAACATACAGAAGAAGAAGGATTCTTTCAGGCGTACGGATGAGTGGTTGGAACGCAGGGCAAAGAAGTACGAATACTACGAACGGGCAAAGGTGGAACGCATCCTGCGGCAGGAAAGGGAGCAGGAACGCCGGGACAAACGTGACGCCGCCCAGGCTGCCCGCCGGCAACGGGAACAGGAACGGGAACAAAAACGCAATGCCACCCATTCTGTACGTAATATGCAGAGACAGGTTGCCGCAAGTGAAAGTGCTTACGGAGGCAAACGTCGTGCTGCCATTAACCGTTTGCAATATTCACGCCGCCCATCCATACGCAACCTGCCACTGGTGAACATGTTCAATGCCTATATGGCATACAGCTTTGTCAAGTCCGAACTCTCTTCAGCGGTAGACTATAGCAATATCATGGAATCCGCCCGCAGTATCCTCAAAGTAGCTGACAGCGACATTTCCACCTTTGAGACACGCTTTCAGCAGATGTCTTATAATGTCCGGCAGATTGGTGTGGACACCAAATTCACCGCTGTGGAGATTGCGTCGGCAGCCAAGTTCCTCGCCATGGCGGGCATGGATATAGCCACCATCAACGCTTCCATGCGACCGATAACGAACCTGGCGTTAATCGGTGACAATGATGTAGGGCTGATTGCCGATTTGACAACCAATATCATGTCCGGGTACAACATCAACAGCGGCAGCATGGGAACCGTGGCGGATATTATTACTTCCACCATTTCGCGCGCCAATGTTAATGTCGTTGAGATGGCGGAAAGTTTCAAGATGGCAGCGGGGTATCTTAAACTCGCCGGTGTAGACTTTTCCGAAGCTTCGGCAGCTATCGGCATACTGGGTAATGCCGGTATGAAAGGTACCATGGCGGGAACCGCCCTGCGTGCGATGTCCACCCGGTTTGCAAAGCCTACCAAAGAAGCGACCGCCACACTGGACAGGCTTGGAGTCAAGTTCACCCAGTTTGTTGAGATAGCCGGGAAGAAAGTCGAGAAGCTCCGCCCGCTGGCAGAGATATTCAAGGATTTACATAACGCCGGAGCAAGCATGGAAGACATGATTGCGATCTTCAGTAAAATCGGTGGTAATGCGGCGATGCAATTCGTGGTGAACTATGACAAACTACGGGTGCTTACCACGCAGAACCGCGCTTCCCATGGTATCTCTGAAGAACTGGCGCTCGTCAAGCAAAATACGACCAAGGGGCTCTGGGCACAGGTGACATCCACCCTTTCGGAGAGCTTCATGCAGGCTTACGAAGTAGTCGAGCCTGTTATCAAGAGCGTGCTACGGGATTTTCTTTCCAAGTTTAAGGCACCGGAATTTGCACGGGGCATTGCCTCTATCGGACGTGCCTTACTCGATGTCTGTTCCGTATTGGCAAATCTCGGCACGTGGATGGCGCGAAACTTCAACTGGATAGAACCGCTACTGTTCACCGGCTTTGTTGCCACCCGCATATTCAAGCTTGCCGGCGCAGTAACGAACCTGGGAGTGGCAATCGGCTTTATCGGCAAACAGTCCGTCGCCTCTTCCACGCTCCAGCTGATTGCTTCCCTTACAGGCGGTGGTGGCAGCTTTAAAGCGTTATCCTTTGCGAATAAGCGTAGCATCGTGACCGCTTTGCGTGGCGCGGGAGTCATGGGCAAAGGAGCCATGATGCGTGCATTGGCAGCCACCGGTATGACCGGAGTAAGCGGATTGGCCGCACGAAGTGCCTTTACCTCCCTTTTTGCCAATCAGGTGGTGACCGGAACAGGCATTACAGGAGCCGCCGCTTCCCTGTCTGCTATGGGTGCCGGTGCAGTGGCGGCCACCGCAGGTATTTCGGCGTTGGTCGGAGTGTTAGGATGGGTGGCTTATAAAACATGGCAGGTGAAAAAAGCCAAGGATGCCGTGCTGGAAGAAGTCAATTCCAATGAGAAATATCATTACCCCTCCATAGATGCCTTGCACAAATCACTTCGGGACACTCATCTCCAGGCGTTGAAAACCAAAGAGGCGGTAGCAAATGTGACGGAAGGTAAGACTTTGGAAGAGGAATCCGGCCAGAAAATCGGAGCCTTCACAAGTGAATGGTGGGTGGCGTTATTATCCGGCATGGCAGCCGCACAGACCCATTCTGCACCTACTTATACGTATGATGACGCCTACCAGAAGAACACGAAAGACGCTATCGGCATCATTGCCCGTAAAAGCGGGCAACAGCAGATACTCTCTGCATACGCCCAACTCGGGCAGTATTCCGACCCTCTGGAGATCAGCGCCTTTATTCAGAATATCGACCATAACTACAAGTATAACCCCAAGTTACTGGACAGGAGCCTGTATAGCATCCAAAATGGAAAGGTGGTCTACAATCCCGGTATGGATAAGATTACCGCCCGTCAGGCTGCGCAGACACCTCATTTCGCCAGTTATCAGGATACGGAAGTCGTCCGTTCCATACAGGTAGGCGCAGAAAGTTATCTGGATGCCATGCGCTCGCAATCGGGTGCCATGAAAAGGCTCCGTGAAAGCGGTTTCAGCTTTACCCAACTGGGCAAGGACGGCTTCTATATGAAGGATGGAAAGTGGTTGCAGAAAGAAGCCGGCAAAGACGCGACGGATGCAGAGCGCACTGACCTGATAAGGGGAAAGCAACGGGTACAGAGCAAGCTGATAACCATGATGAAGACGCTCAGGGAAAAGTATGGCGGTAACGAACAGATAGCCGAGAACATCATCCGCAAGGCGGGATTCGACAAGTCCCTTTATTCCAATGAACCCAATTATAACGATGATGAGTTCGATAGAATGCGGGTAACTACCGACGGGGGCGATGACGGCATGGCAGGCGGAAACTACAGCGGCACGGGCAAGCTTTCTTCAGCCGCCCCCAAACAGGTCATCGTACAAATCACTAATCTACTGAGCGTGGGAACCATCGACCTGATGAAATCCCCTGAAGGACAGCAGGGGGAAGTAAAGGGGCTGAAGGAGCAGCTGGCACAGGCGCTTATTGATGTGGTACATGACTTCGATTCATCGTGGAACGCATAAGTATAAAATTAAAAAACTGAACAATAATGAGCAGACTAATCAATATCGGTGTAAGCACCATGTTAAGTGGTGGAATCATAGGCAGCGGCAGTTCGGAGAATTACGTAAGTGACGCTGCCCGCCGCGCGCTCGGCATGGGCTTGTCACAGTTTGCAGACGGACAGGTACAATACTTCAGCAAAGACAAGCAAATTCTCAAAAGGGCACTTGTCCAGACAACTTCACAGCTTGCCTACGGGATGCTGCGCTCTTATCCCAGGTACCTGAAATACTGGGAACAGAAAGAGAGGGACAAGTACCTGCAAACAAAATCACAGACCAGTATCGCCAACAAAACGGGGCAATACTACCAGCTAATCAGCGAGCAGCAGGCGGTTGCCAAGAAAAAGAACTATTCCGACAGCATTGTCGGCAGGGTGGTCCAGGATTATCTGGAACTATCCATCGGTACTGAAGGGATGTACTTTAATGCGGAGTCCGGGAAAATAGAGCCGAACAGCAAATACGGATTGGTTACGTTTGTAGACTTGCAGCCGGGCGTACAGGTAAGCAGCAGGAACAATATCGTACTGACTACCGTACAGGGACGTGATTACACCCGAAAGGAATTTGTTTCCGGGGGTGACCTGGAAATCAGTATTTCCGGCAAGATTACCAGTAAGTACCCCGACGTCTACCCGGAAGCCGAAGTCAGTAAATTCCTGAAACTGATGCAGTACAAAGGGGTGATAGAATGCGACAATACCATTCTGCGGCAGTTCAAGGTAGACAAGCTAATTGTATTAAACTACTCCTTTCCGGCCAGCGATTGCCGGAATATCCAACCCTATACGCTTTCCTGTGTGGCAGTAGAACCTTCCGAAGCGGTGGAATTGAAGCTGGCATCGGAAGAAAAGGTGGATACAGCCATCAAGCATACAAACAAATGGATTAAGCTGGTCCAATTCGGTACCAAAGTCGTAGATCCTTCCTCACTCTTAACACTCACCAAACAATGGCTGTAAACACACTGAATGTACTTTGTTGCAGAATCACCATCGGGGATGCGGACCCGGCTAATCCGATGGCGATTCAGAACCCGGTTGTCCTGACCGAGGTTCAGGAGATAGAAATCGTGGAAACCTATAAGAAGCTGATAGGAACCGCCAAAGTGATATTCCCCAAAGGAACGGTATACCAAAGTACCATTATCGGAAACGCCACGCTTGAAGGAAAAGACGCCTCACGCATCACAACCGAAGTAATGGAGGACGGTATAATTATTGAAAAGAAGAGTACACAGGCGGCTGTCGGAAAAGATACATTCAAAACCGGGCAGAGAATCAATATCAAACTCGGATACGACGGCGTACTCAAGAATATGTTTGACGGGTATGTTACTGCTTATAATTCGGATAACTTGTTTGAACTTCAATGTGAGAATATGGCATACAGGCTAAAACTCAAGCAGGCTCCCAAGTTTGAAACACCACTATCCACGAAGGTGAATGATGTGTTGGGAGAGAAATATGACCTTCTTAAAGATACAGGCTTTGAAATACATTCTGAAACCAAACGGTTTGACATCAATATCGGCAAGGTCAAGATAACGGATAACTTTACGGTTGCCGACGTGCTTAGTGACTGGAGCAAGTACAAGGTATATTGCTTTCTGAAGTATGATGAGAACTCACCCGATGCAATGCCCCGGATTGCCGTCGGACGTCCTTATTCCTCATCCAAGGCACAGCCGTCCTTCCCGGGAAGTGATGACACGATACCTTATAAAATATACTTCAACTACCATGTAGCGGAAAGCAACCTGAAAGTCCTGAAGGTGGACCCGAAGTTTCTGGCGGTTACCGGCAAGGCTTTGGGAGCCGATGAGAAATTCTTTGAGGTGACGGTGCGTTTGAATCCCGACTATGATGTGAATAAAGCCGGAAGCAAAGAGTTCCAGACCATCAATGCCACGCAGATCAGCCGGAAGACACACAAGCTGACCGGAAATACAACGGCAGCAGGTGCCGGGACTAAAACGAAGGTGGATTTAAGCACTTATACGGTAGTGCCTTATATGTCACCCAATATGAGAATTGATTCGGATAAGCTGGTCGAGGAAACCATCGAATATTTCAAAAGTTACAACCTGAATGGAATAACCGGGACACTTACCCTCTTCGGTGACTTCGGTTTGCCCTCTGCCGTTCAGGTTGAACTGATTGATGACCGTAACCCGACCAAGAACGGAGTCTATATCGTCGAGGAAGTGAAGACTACATTCGGAACAAAAGGCTACCGGCAAGTATTGAAAATCCCCTATAAAGTAAAAAAGTAACTGAAGATTATGGAAAACACAAGTAACAGCAGTCAGCAGACTATCGCCGAAGCTATTCGTAAAATAGCATTGGGGCGTAGCATGGAGCGTATCAATATGGCACCCGGAGGAACAAGTGGTGTCGGTACGGCACGCATGATTCACGGATATGTCGCCAAAGTGCATGACAATCCGGGTGATGGGGAGTACAAGGAGTATGCGGGAACAATTGACGTAGGCGAGTTTCCGGATGAGACGGCATCTTCTGAACCTGTCATTCATAAAGGAGTACTACTGGCAGGGCTCAAAGACAACTCCGGCGGCTTCCTGATAATCCCTGCATTGTTTTCCGATGTGACTATCGTCACGGATGCCGCAACGAAATACGCCTATGTACTGAACTATTCCCATGCGAAGATTATCCAGCTCAGTTCACATACGGAAGCTGTCATCGGAGTTACAGAGACGGAAGAACTCGATGCCCAAAGCAATGATTCGCCGGATTATGATGAACTGGAGAAGACAGGCAATGAAAGTTCCACCCGATATACAGCGGAAAAGGTTGTCACTACCGTAAAGAACAAGGGCGGCAAGGAAGCCAGCCGGACCATAGAACCGGAGTTAATCTGTACACAGGTGGACAAGTCCGAGGTAACACAGGCAACCGATCAGATTCAACAGAAAGTGGGGAGTACCACCGTTACCCTTGCCGATAAGAAAGTAATGCTGGGTGATGAGAATGCGACTGAACCACTGGTGCTGGGCAACCAGCTTGCACAGTTGATGCTGGAATTTATCACCGAGTGCTCCAAGATAACGACTCCTACGCTTATGGGAACCATGCCGGCTATCAATGTGCCGAACTTCGCCTCACTGACTTCCAAGATACAGAATTTCCTTTCTAAAACCTCTTATACCAAATGACAGAACTATTACCCGGCATCGGAGAACTGGACAAAGAAAGCCTTTGTTATTCCATCTACTCCCAATTATACCACAACTTCTTTTATGCGCAGGATGCAGGGGCAGTCACCGAAGGCGACCAGACATCTATCCGTTTGCGCAACACGGCATATAACTTTGCCAGTGCCATCGCCTCGGGCGTAACCGGTGAAGGCGGTACGGGCAGCGGCAGTGCCTTTTCGGGTTATCTGAAGAAAAGTGGTGGTGATATGAGCGGGTTGCTGCGCGCGGACAACGGTTTTGAAGCCGGAATAGCCAACGAGCGCATCATACATATCTATAAAATAGAGCAAGAACGGGGTGTCATTGTTTCCGGCAACCTGAAACTCGGTGGAAATCTTTACCTGAATGGTAAACAGGTACTCCGGTATGATTCCGCTACATATACCGCTACGTTGGAAAGCACACGCATTGATTTCGGGAATTCCCTTCTGCACGCATCCGGCGAGCTTCTTATCGGGACGAAGGAAACAGGTGTGTACATGACACCGGCCTTATTGCAGGTAGGCGGCAAAAACGTGTATCATGCAGGCAATGCCAACCTGACGGACATTTCATGGAGTATGCTGGACGCTCTTGTTTCCGGCAGGCTTCAAGTAACAGGCACTGCGGATATAAAAGGCATCCTGACAGCGGAACAAGGTGTCAATCTGGGCGCAGACGGCAAGACTGTACTGTCCATTCATTCCGATACGACTGACCTGAGCGGTTACCTTTCCTTTTCCCAAGGATATGGCATTCGGATAACCGGCTTGCCCGTACTGACCCGTCTGAATGAAAAAGACATTCAGCTTGCATCAGCAGGCGGGGATTTATTGCTGGGCAATGAATCCACTGATAAAATCCGTTTGCAGTCCGGTTTATGGGATATTGACGGAGATACGGCACTCATCAGTAAGTATGGTGCCGCTTGCTTTCCGGGCTCCATTACCGTCCGGCACAACTACGGGGACGATTTGCTCACGTCTTATCGTGAGGATAATACGGACGAAGGGATTGTTATCCATAAACGACTACGGATGGGGAATTCTACAGGGGCTTATTTATACGGTAAAAACGATACCCTGGCACTTGCCTCAAAAGTGTACCGTACAGACAGTGAAAACGGGAAGACTGTCGCTTACCCATACGAAACGGTATTCTCCTTTGTCCCTTCTTCCAGCCTTTATAAACGGCAAGACCGTTATTCCGATACTTTCTTCATGGCTACCGACGCCGATTTCTTCCGCTTGAATAAACCTTTGGAAGCATCCGGGCATATCGGTATCGACGGTTCATTCACCCGGCTAACGGACAAGTCGCTATTCTTCAGCGCAGACAGTTATCTGCTTTCCGTGGCAAACGGCATCCGTCACTATGGAGACGCTTACTTCATGAACGGCATCAGCAGCGAATATTTCTCTTCGGGCTTTGCAGGCTCCGGCTGGGCAATCCTGAAAAATAAGACTACGGGCAGCATACAGGCTACCTTTGACGAGGTAGTCGTTCGTAGGAAAATGCGCGTCTATGAGTTGGAAGTCCAGAAAAATACAGCCACAAACGGTTCGCTATGGGTGACGGATAGTTGTAGCGGAGATACCGTTGTCTGCCTTTAACCAAAACATTTACTATGTCTTTACTGAATTATAACCGTTATAAAATATGTATCTCTCCCAAGTCTGCCAAAAGACAGGGGCTCCGCACCGGTGATATAGTCAGGCGGCAGTATTTCGACGGGCAGAATATCATCTATACGCTGATGGCGGTGCTCGATACCGGAACAGACCTGATAACAACATTGGAGGGACAACAACAGGAGTCGGCTTACTTTGTCGGGGCTTTGCTGGATGGGGATGTTCCGCAAGACGGACAGATACTGGACTTTGTTCGGGTGACGAACCTGTTCGATGAAGACCGCAGCGGTGCCATGTACCTGACAGCTTCGGACAGTGAATCGCCCTATATGGATGTCATTGACGGGATGGCACAGAAAAAGTCCCTGTGTTATCCGGGAAACGACAATACCTGCCGTTATACCCTTACCACAGGGAATTGTTTATCAGGCGAATATTTTTCTTATAAAGAAGGCTGCAACCGGGTATTCAGAATGGTTCGCAATGGAATACCCTTGACCGGTGAAGCCGGGCTGGAACAAATCATTGGCAAAGGTCTGGAGAATCCCGAGCAAATCCTTATCTCCTATAAAATACGCGCTTCCGGAGATTTCCCGACAATACCTTTTTCGTTAGGCTATACGGACGGAACGGAAACAGACGGAAGCGGCACAATTAGTGTATCAACTGACTGGCAGTATAAACTTACTTTCATCACAATAGACTACCTGCCGACGTATGAACGGAGCTTCAAACTGGATTTATCGTCTTTGCAGGCAGACGACTGGTGCGAGATAGCGGAACTGAATATCATCCGGCTATCGGACATCGCTACGTTCGCTGATGCCACCAAAGCGCGTGTAGGTAAAATCCAGGGAATTATTGACCCTACTTTCGGCAGACTGGATGGCTATGGCGCTTACTTTCAGAACCTGTATGCCACCCGGAATGTCAGTATAGCCGGAACACTGACTGCCGGAGATGAATCAGGCTTTGCCAGCACCTTCTATGTTGGACGCATCCATAAGAATTGCTTGATAAATTCATCAAGCGGTCATTTCACGGGTATAGTGGAAAAGGTTATCGGCGAACAACCGCCTGCCGGTATCGGAGATGTCTTCCGGATTCCTGCCGGAGGTGTTATGCTGACCGCCCAAACACGAAGCTGGGCAGAGACATATCAGGGAGAGAGTTATTGCTTCTCCTTTTGGGCAAAAGGAACATCCGGTACTTTGGCTGTCTCCCAAAACGGGTATCCATTGCAGGAAATTGAAATAGACGATCAGTGGAAACGTTATCACATACCGTTTGTCATTCGCTATGAGGAACCGGAGGATTTGCTGATAGAAATTGCTGCGGATATAACCGGAGCCATGTTCTGCTGCGCCCAGCTTGAAAAAGGAGAACGGGCAACGCTCTATCAGGCAACGGACGACAAACTGGCGGATACGGACGAGTACGGGGCATGGTTTGCAAGGGGCGGCATAGGAGGAACGATTCAGAACCCGCTTCTTAAACTGAATGCGGATGGTTCCATTTCCGCCGGTGACGGTTCATTTGTTATCAACCCTGACGGAACGGGATATTTTGCAGAAGGCAGATTCAAGTGGACGAAAGATACCATCACTTTACAGGACGTCACTATCCGGTGGGAGGATTTCGACGATGAGGCAAAAAAGAACCTGCTTACCAAATATGTAACGATTACCGGGACAAATCTCTTCCACTACGCGGACGCCCTTCAGGAAGATACCTGTGAGCCAAAAGAAATCATCCTCTTTGCCACTGAGTATAACTTTACTGCGGCGGCAAGAAAATGGCAATATATGGGGAGTGAAGGAAACTGGAAGGACATACCGGGAAACGGCTCTGATTTCTTCAGGTTACTTCCGGACGCCCATTTTTGGGAGAACCGTGAAGTCTTAACCCTCAGATATGTTGCAACTTTGGATGAAGTCGAATACATTGAAACCTGTACTGTTTCTAAACAATACGACGGAGCGGACAACTATTCCGTTTATATCGCTTCGACCAACGGAAACGTATTCCGTAACGGTATTATTTCCACCACGTTGTCCGCCCGGGTGCTTAAAGGCGGAGAAGACGTTACGGAGTTGATACCGGACAAGAACTTCAATTGGACACGCACAGGAAATACCCCGGCAGATGATGCCCTCTGGAATTCGGTATCCCATACCGGCAAGGAGTTGGAAATAACCGGGGAAGATGTTTTCCGTAAGGCAGTTTTTGACTGCGAAGTAATTATTTCAACCCTATAACCTTAATCTGATAATCAACTATGGCTATTAAAGTAGCAAGAGGACAAGTCACCATTATTGACCAGAACGATGCTGTCTCCCTTCAGGCATTCATCGGCTCCAACCAACCCCTGACACAGGTTTATAACAAGGACACCGGTGTTTATGCCCCGAACTGGACGGTATCGCCGTATCTGGTTCTCACTCCTTCCTTATTTGTCAGCGGCAAGGGCGCAGCCGACCAGATAACGACTGTAGGCAACGCGGCAGCGCTGACTCCCGGTGTGAAATCCGGTTCCGCCAAATGGTACAAGAACGGTGCGGCAGTCACTACGGGTGCTGACGGATGTACGATTGGCACGGCATCGGCAAAATACGCGCTGACCATCAAGACGAACCACATGAGTGTTTCCGCTCCCCAGGCACGGTATGGATTTGAAGCGATCTATGTCGATGCGAACGGATTGGAAATCCCTTTCCGCGCTGAGATACAATTCACCCAACATCTGAACGCGGGTGCAACCATCGTGGCAGTGGCTTATGCACCGAACGGGGTGGTCTTTAAAAATGGAGAGGTTGCCACACTCAAAGCGCACTGTGATATGTGGCGGGGTGCTACCATCGACAATACGAACATTACATACGCCTGGGGCATCAAGGATTCATCCGTATTTGCTCCGACTACAATCACCGCTGCCGTAGCAGTGGGAGCCACTACCATTACAGCCGCCAATATCGCCAATATGGAAGCCGGTGGCAAAATCACCGTCGGTTCGGCGCAATATACGATTTCTTCGGTCAATACAAGTACTAAAGTGGTTACGCTGACTTCTGCCCTGAGTGCCGCAGCCGCTGTCAATTCATCCGTTTCGTGCCCATACTACAACTCTATGCTGGGTGCAAGCTGGGCTTGCCTGACATCAAGCAATCCCAGAGGGGTAACGGCAGGCTGGACGACCAATGAAATCACCATCACGGCGGATGCGGTACTTAACTTTGAAACCTTCAAGTGTGCCATCAAGGATACAGATACTTCCGCAGGCAATGCTTCGGCTAACAAAGTGGTCTGTGACATTATTTCTTTCTCGGACATGTCCGACCCGATTACAGTGCATATTGTCAGCCAGAAGGGGTTTACTATCAAGAACAACCTGAACGATGTGGATGCCAAAGCTATCCTGTACCGGGGTGGTGACGAACTGGACAGTGCCGGGACAGCTTATACTTACACATGGAAACTTTGGAATTCTGCCGGTACAACAGTCGTTAAGACGTATACGGGAAAGTCCGTTACCGTATCCAAGGCTGACGTAACGGGAAGAGGTGTTTTGATGTGTGAAATTTCCAAATAGCTGCTATTTGGAAGTTTGATAATTTTAAAAGGCGGTGTCATACCGCCTTTCTCTGTTTTTACCCTATTCTACCTTAGACTAAATCCTTATCCATGGAAAAACAACTGATCGCACGGGGACAGGCAACCATCCTCGTACAAAAAGACTCCTACACGATTCACCAGTCCGTAGGTGAATATATCTTTCCGGCAAACAATAGCGGCACCCTTTCACAGGCGGTCACTTTCAGTTCCACCATCAAGGTAACGCTGGGAGATGACAATCTGACGAACTTTACCATCGGTGCTGTTACCAAGCCTGCCGGATTCTCCGCTATCACGGTGAACAACACGAACAAAACGGTCACCTACTCGGTTACTGCCGGCACGACTACCATGGCGGACAGCGGGCTGGTGAGTATTCCGGTAGTCATTTCCGGGCAAACGTATCATGTCACTTTTTCCTATGCCAAGGCAAAGACCGGAGCGGCAGGCGTTGATTCCAACATGCTCGACTGGGTGAAGGACTGGAACAGCGCGAAGACGGTGATAGGTTCCCAGTCCGTCATCACTCCTAAAATTTTTGCAGGTGTAAAGAACAGCAACAATACGGTTACGGGGATTGCTATCGGTAAATTCCCGTTAAGTACAGTCAATGCTTCGGGAACAGTTGCCACCGAGACAATCAACGGCATTTACGGGTTCAAGGACGGATACAAGACATTTGCCATTGACAGCACGGGAAGCGTTCTGATGGGAAAAGGCAACCAGTTCATCCGTTACAATCCTGCAAACGGAAAGATCGAATTCGGTTCGGAAGTGACACTGAACTGGGTGAATGCTATCAACACCGCCAAGACAGAAGCTATCAATTCTGCGGCGGCAACAGCACAGGCGAAAGCGGATGCGGCAAAGAATGCTGCCATTGCCACTGCCGCCACGGATGCGGCCAATAAAGTGGGAGCCATCAGGATAGCCGGACGCAACTATATCCGTAACAGTAACTTCACCACTGCATTAACAGGCATAACGGCGGAAGGAACAAGCATATCCATTGACACAGCCACTCTTTATAATAATTACAGGACTCTGAAGGTTGTTCAGAATACTGCCTGTACAGATAGTAACGCAGCCAGTCAGCGCACTTACTTTACAGCTATAAACAGCCGGGTATGCGCTCCGGCAAGTTTTTCCATGTATGTCAAAGGGGCGGAGGCTTCGGTTATGAAGATACGTATCGGCGGCACAGGTATCCGGACGGTGAATATTACAACCGCATGGCAGCGTATCGTCCTTGAAAACATCACACCTACATCCGCAGTAGTTCTCTTCGGTTTTCAAACTGTAGGGACATACTGGTGTGCCCTGCCCATGCTGGTTGAAGGCAGTAAGGCCGTAGACTGGAGCCCGGCTCCCGAAGATTTGTTCACGGGCATTACCGATGCAAAGAAAGCAGGAACTGACGCTCGTACGGTTGCAGATGCCATTACAAGCAAGGCGAATACGGAAGGTTGGGCAACCAAGCTTACCTATATAGGTTCTACGGGTATCTTCACGGGAACGCTTTCAGCCAATACGGTGAACGCTGTTCGCATCAATGCTTCGCAGATTACTGCCGGAACCATTGACGCGGCGCGTATCAACGTAGCGTCATTGAAAACATCGCTGATTACAGCCGGAAACATCGAAGCATTGACCCTCAATGTGGTACGGGGAAAAATCGGAGGATGGAACATAAATTCCACTCAAATCTATAAGAATAATATCTATCTAAGTGCGGACGGCTCCATCTATAGCGGAAGCAAATGGAGACTGAACAATGACGGTAGCGGGCAGCTTGCATCGGGTAACATTACCTGGGACGTTGCCGGGGCAGTTACTTTTTCATCAGCCGTCAAACTCAACTGGACGGATGCCATTGACAGGATTCAGATAGGCGGAAACAACCTGCTGAATAACTCCGGTAACTGGAGAACTGCGGCTTGGAACGGTGGATACACCACCAATGGCGGCGGATATACGATAGATACAACTATCAAATTCAATGGGAAGCCCACACTGCGGACTAATGTAGGCACCGGAGTAGTCCACTCGGCATGGATAAAGCTGGAAAACAATGTAGAATATACCTATTCGGCAATGGTACGCTGTGACAGGGCAGCAACAGGACACGGAAGCATGCCTTTGCATTATTGGGCGGGAAAAGACAATACCAGCCAATCCAAAGTGGCTATCATCAAATACGACACTTCCGTTGTTGCCGATACATGGACAAGAATATATGTCGTCTTCAAGCTTACCTCTGACGCAGACAGCTTCCGCCCGTTCTTTTACAGGGGGAGCAATGAGGGCGTATTCAACATTGCCTATTTCAAACTGGAAAGAGGAAACAGACCAACCGACTGGAGCCAGTCGGATTCTGACGCCAACAAACTCTCAGCGGATGCGCAGGATACCGCAAATTCGGTTACTACCGCACTGGGTGGTTCAAGCTTTCCTAAGCTCACACAGATTACTTCGACAGGAATTTATACGGGAACGCTAACGGCAGCACAAGTCAATGCGGTTGCCATCAATGCCGGGAGCATTACCACAGGAGTACTTAGTGCGGACAGGATTGGTACAAAAGCCATTACAGCCGCCAAGATAGCCGCAGGTACAATCACTGCGGCTGAAATCAATGTGTCAAGTATCCAGGCATCCGTCGTCACAGCAACCGCAGTGAATGGTCTGACATGTACATTCAGTAAGGGAACGATAGCCGGATGGCATATCAATGCGAGCCAAATTTATAAAAACAGTGTATATCTGGGAGCGGATGGCTCGATATATAACGGCACGAAATGGAAATTTAATAACGACGGTTCCGGTCAGATAGCAGGCGGCAATATCAGTTGGAACGCTGCGGGTGCCGTGACTTTCGGCACATCCGTTTCCCTGCAATGGAGGAACGATATTGAAAGTGCCAAAACAACGAACTACGGTTACCGGTATTATAAGACAATCGTCGTGAACGGTAGTTCAGGGACTTATTACCCCATTGTCTTCAAAGGCGGTGACCAGACGATAAAGAGGGATATCCTTATACGGAGAAGTTACAGTGAACAGGCACCCACGGATTGGGATAATAACAGTACCACACACAAGGGTGGACTAAGCTTGTTATTGAAAGTAAATTTCGGGGGCTGGGGCGGTTCTTCTTATTCATGGGACATATACGAACTGTCGGAAGTCTATTCCCGCATGTTTGCCGGTGCCGCTTATTGTGGCAATTATTGCATGTTCGCCGTTTACTTGCGTGGCGGAGGCGATGGCGGAGCTGTGTACCATCTTTATTCCGACCAACCTATTGAAAGTGACACGTATAGCCCTTCACCTATCCCATCTGCACCCCAAATTGCGTATAATTCAGACCGTATTTTTCAAAGCGGCACTACTACGGCCAATGCTCCTGCACCCCGTACCCTAACAGATGGCGTGGAAGAAGAAATCCGTCGTCATCGTTTTATCAACTTGGCACAAGGGAACGACACCACTTTGAAAGCACATCCTTTAACTTACATCGGTTCAACGGGCATCTATACAGGGACACTCACGGCAAACCAAGTGAATGCGGTTGCCATCAATGCCGGAAGCATTACGGCAGGCACTCTCAGTGCCGACAGAATAGCTGCTGGAAGCATAACCTCTACGAAACTGGACGCAGCGAGTATCAAAGCCAATATTATCAATACGGGATATATAAACGGGTTGTCCTGTACATTTGTGCGAGGAACCATCGGCGGATGGACGATTAATACCACACAGATATACAAAAATAGTGTCTATTTGGGAAGTGACGGCTCTCTCACCAATGGTACGAAATGGAAGCTCAACAATGACGGCTCGGGAAGACTCGCCAACGGAAATATCGCATGGGACGCTGCGGGAACGGTTACCTTCGGTTCATCCGTATCCTTGAACTGGACAAATGCGGCCACAAACGCCTTGAATTCCGCTAAGAGTTACGCCGATACAAAGAAAACGGAAGCTATCAGTTCGGCTGCCACGGACGCAACCAATAAAGCTAACGCCGCCAAGGAACTGGCTCAGGCTATGGCTTTCGGCAGGATGCTCTACCGTGATCCTGAATTCCGGAATGGCAATAACAGTATCAATGTATATAACAACAACGGCAACGGTACCGTAACAATTACCCGTATGGGGTTATCCAGTGCGCCCAATGACAGTAAAACGGTATTGGAAATTAAAACTACCGGCAGCGCGTCACCGAGTAATGGCGGCTTTTGCTTTGCTACGACCTGTTCCAACCGCAAGGTGTTCATTACCAGAATCATCGCCAAGATACCGGTGGGAAGAAACCTCCTGTGGGCCAGCAATTCCATCGGCACTTCGGGCAGCAGCAAATGGCTGACACCCAATGCCGGTACAGGGGACTGGGCGGAGTATATATACAAGGTAACGTGCGGTACTTCAAACTTTTCTACGACGAATTTTTTCTATCTGGACGGCACGCAGGGAACTACAGCTGCCCCCTTAATCTGGCATGTCGCCTATGCAACGGTGTTCGATATGACTTCCAGTGAAAAGTATACCACCACCATCGACGCGAACGGGATATACACCGGAACAGTACGTGCCAACCAAATGCTCATTGACAGTGCCTTGGTGGTAGGTGGCAGCACGTATAACGGAAGTATTTCGGTGAGGGATGCAGGGAACAATGTGAAAGCTACGCTTGACCGTACCGGTATTACCGCCGTTGCCGGAAATATTGGGGGATGGCATCTTGCTTCCGGCGCCATTTATGCTTCTTCTCCTGCCGGAGGGCATCGGGTGTATATCACTTCCAGCGGGTACATCTATAACGATGACGGTAGCCAAGACTATTGGGGATTACGTTCCGACGGTTCTGCCACCTTCGGTTATGGCAAGATACTGTTCGACAACGACGGTTCGGGATATGTGGCAAACCAGAATATCAAATGGGACTCGAAAGGCAATGTGGAAATCAAAGGTAACATTACCGCAAACTCGGGGCTGATTGCGGGCTTTACTATCAGCGGCAATAAACTTATCAATACGGCTGCCGACTCTTCCATTGAGTTCTCCTCCATGATAGGAAACGCCTCTATGACAATAAACGGCGGCAACTCGCTCCTTTCCCTGCGTGCCGATTCTGCACGTAAAGGGATTTTCATTCAGACATACGCAACAGGAGCTGTAGGGCTATCCATTATCGCCAATGCCGGCTCCAATTATGCCATTGAATCGTATGGTCCCGTACAACTGGGACAACGTTCGGGCGAGCGCTGGTGTGTGCCCGGGGTTCTGTACATCGGTTGTAAGTACAATAGTGGTAACAGCCCGAGCTTTAGCAAAATATGGGGTGAAGGCTGCAATGTTACGTCCTCTTACCATTTAGGGAATGCCCAATATAAATTCTATCACAACCTGGGGCATACTAACTATACCGTATTTGCGCAAGGCTGCCAAAATACAGGATATTATGGTTTCTTCAGGCTATTGGAACGGGCTTCCTCTTATTTTGTCATTCAGAATGTCGGAAGTAACGGAGGTCCTGACGGCTCTCCTTTCGACTTCGTGATTTACGGAAGAAACAAATGGTATTGACGGATTTACCTTTTTAGCAATCAAAAATCCTATTCATGGAAAAGAACTTATCCTATGGAAATTAAAAACATCGTTGTAACCAAAAACATGACGGCCCTAACAGCCAATGCTTACTACCAGTTGGAAACCAGTGTGTCCAACGGAATCCTGAATCGTATTTCTGCCAACGTGCTGACTCCCGAATCTATCGAAGGACAGGAAGAATATCTCGGTAACATCAGTTATGAGAACCACAACCTCTCTTGTAGCTTTCTCTCGGTGGAGAACGTATCGGCATACTTCAAGGACTTTGAAGGATTTATGGCAGAGATTGACAAGGAACAGGAACAAGAAAAAACAAGTGAGTGACAACATCTTTCCCTTTCTATCCCTATTCCTTGGAAATAACTTAATGAAAACTTACGAATAACTTATGGAATTACTCATCAAAGACCGGCTGTACATTCCGGCATTCCTTCCCAAAGAAGGGAACTTCAAAGACTTTAATACAAAGAAAAGTATCCTGAATAAAATCGAAATCACACAGGATGAACGCCAGGCTGTAGGGCTCAAAGAGAACGCAGAAACCAAGCGCATTGAATGGGATGTGGAGAAAGACACCCCGTTGGTAGTGGATTTTTCAGCCGATGAGATGCAGTACCTGAAAACATCCTGTGAGAAAATCTCCGACCAGAGTCTCCCGGATGATATGTGGCAGACGGTTGAAAAGCTGTATAACGCTATTCAAGAACCGGAAAAATAGTATTAAGAATCACTTGTATCATACGATTCTGATAACCCCGAAAAGGATGTCCCGCAACCAAAGGGGCGTCCTTTTCTTATTTACGAACAATGGCAAGACAGGACATAAATATGAATGCCTCCCACGGGGAGGTGAACATGGCAGACAACCTGACCGACAAGCGGATTTATCCCTTTGAATATTTAGGTGACGTGATGGATACGGAGCGATACACTTATGGGGAAATCCGCGTACCGGGCAACTTCGAGAACCGTTACAGCGACAAGAATGGAATCCATGTGCATATCCCATATATCCCGCAGTACAAGGAACTGAAAATCCGTTTCGCTATGGAAAAGGGAAATGGTGGAGAGTCATACCTTAGAAACCGCAGCGACAACAGTATCTGGTTTACCGTGCTGGCGCCCGACATGGGGACGGTTTATCTATCAGCCTTCCGCATAGTCAATGAAACGAATAACTTCAACCTGATACTGCATGACGGGAAGTTGTTGCTGTACAGTGCCAATGAAACGGACTTTATCATCAAGCCTTCACTGGAGCAGACAAAGGTCTTTCTTCTGAAAGCCGCTGCCGGGAACCTCTACCAGCATCCCACCACAGGTGTGGGGCTTATCAGGTACCTGCACGGAAACTTTGAAAATTCGAACCTGCCGGGCAAACTACAACAGGAGTTTGAGGCGGACGGTATGATAATAAGGAATGCTTATATGGATTCCGCCACAGGGGAACTTTTGCTGGATGCGGAAGAAAAACAAACAGACTAAAACTATGGGGAAATATAAAATAACAGCCGGACAGAATATCTACGATATCGCTATGCACCTGTACGGGAGCATTGAAGGCATTGTGGATTTACTGATAAACAATCCGGGACTCTCTTTGGATGACAACCTGAAAAGCGGTGACGAACTGGAGTATACCGACGGTTTCACCATCAACCCGGATATTGTCACTTATAACCAGTTGTACAGTCTTCTTCCGGCAAACGGGGAAAGAAACGTTTATCCCAAAGAACCTTCCGGTCAGCGCTTCATGGAACTTTTTTTGGAAAGCGGGCGGACAGCCGCCATGCTGGTGGCAAGCGGCAGTGGAACAATGGAAATAGACTGGGGAGACAATACGGAAATAGAATGCCTGACGCTTACAAATGAATTGAAAGAACTCCGTCACTACTTCAATGACCGGATAGCTTCCAAGCGTAGAATTTGCCTGTACGGGAATGTCAGCTTCCGGACACTGGACATGAGTCATTCGTATGCATCGGAACTCTACCTGCTTCATCCTGTCAGTTTAGAGAAATTCACTTATGGCAAGATGGAAGCGGACATTTCCTTCCTTTCACTGGCGGAAGATACATACGAACTCACCCTAACGGGATTGCAAACCGACAGTCTTTTGCCAATCCTGCCACTGAAAAGGCTGATGCGGCTCGACCTTTCGGAAGCAAAAATAAAACCTTCCGTTCTGGATACATACCTGAAAGCTTTGGTAACACAGCACTACGGCAGGCGTAACCTGACCGCTTACTTTTCCACAATCCCAACAGGTATTTACCGGAAACCGGAGAAAGACAGTGAAGGCAACTACAGGATTTCTTCCGGTATGGAAGCAATCTGGATGCTTACCCATGAACCTGCCTGGAACGAAGGCGGTGCATGGACATTTATTATCAACCAAATAATCTATACCTATGAGCCGGACGATACGGGAAATCTATAATGAAGCCACCACCGAGAGAAACAAACGGCTGGAACTAAGCGAGTTCTCCAGTGATTCCAAAATGAGCATCATGAACGGCCTGACCTGGACGGTGGCAGCGGTCATACATAGTTTTGAAACTTTGCTGGATGTGTTTGCCGTGGATATTTCGACAGCAATCAACCAACGGGTAAACGGGACACCCACTTTCTACGCTAACGCACTGCTCCAGTACCAGAAAGGGGATGAACTCACGGTCCGGGAGGACGGGCTGGCGTTCGGCTATGCCAACGTGGATGAAACCAAACGTATCATCACGCAGGTATCTTATATTGAAAGTACGGACGATACCAACCTTGACAGCAAACTGATACTGAAAGTGGCTACAGGAGAAAAGGGACATCTGGAACCGTTGCCCGCTTCGGAGATGGTGCCGGTCAATTCCTATATCGGAAAAATGAAGTTCGCCGGAACACGTATTGAGGTAATCAGCCGTGAAGGGGACGTGCTCATTCCCCGTATCACAGTGTATTATGACGGAGCCATACCGGAAAGCGAAATCTACGATAAAATTGAAGAGAAGCTGAACGGGTATATCATGGGAATGCCTTTCGACTCGTCCGTATATGTTTCCTCCGTCATAGAGGCGGTCCGAAGTACCGAACACGTGACGGACGTATATATCGACGACAAAGCGACACCGGAGCAGGGAATCTTTATAGCCTCTTACGATGCGGACGGGAACCTGCTTGCACCTGTGAAGCTACACCGTCTCACCAAAACATCGTCCGGCTTTATGAAACAGTCTTCCGCTACGGGCAAGGAACAGGAACTGCCAACATTCCGTCAGGCAATCAAGCTAATCGTTGAAGGATGAAAGAGAACCGATACACATTACCTACGGACAAACTGGTGAACAGGCTCGTGCCCTATTATTTGTCAGGAAGAAAATACATCCTTTTCCTGCAAAGTTTAGTCCGGCCGTTACACCCGCTGAGTGAAAAATTCCGTGCCTTCGCACTGGAGAAACACATCGAGGCACGCATGACATCCCAAATGATGTACTTCGAGTGGTACCTGAACCATAAGTTTGTCCGGTATCTGAAAAACAACGCGGAAAGGATTGTGATTACCGAAAGCGATCCGCTGGGTGTAGACATTTACCATGAGGACTCCACATACGGCAAACCCTTTACCCTCTGGCTCAACCTGGAAGAAGTACCGCCTGCCCTCAAACCGGAAGAGAAGCCGCGCGAGTTTCATTATCTTGCGGAAGAAAAGGCGATCAACAAAGTCAGCTTTATGGTGCTTGTCCCCCAAATCAATATACCGGAAAAAGAGTTCGTATATATGCTCTCATTCGTTATCAATACCTATAAGGTAGCAGGCAAGACATACCTGATAAAAATAGACCAAACTTTAAAAACCTAAATCAACCTTAATTCAATATTATGAAAGAATACGTTGCAGACACAGGCGGAAGATATACCTACGTGGATGACATACTGAACCTGCAAGAACTCGCCTTGTCCATGACAGCCATCTTCAGTGGTTGCGAGGACTTCATCATTTCCGGCTGCGAGATAACAGGTAACGCCATTTCTTCGGGCTACGTATGGATAAACGGCAAAGTCCGTTACTTCGAGGGCTGTACGGTTGCCACTTTCCCTTACTATATCTATGAGAAGAACGGCACGGATACGGTAGTCTATGCGGGAGACGTGAACAAGAAAGGGCGTAATAATTACCTGTGCGCAGGCAGTAGCGTCCTTCCTTCCGCAAAAGACGCCCTGACCGGCAAAGTACCCTGCCTTATTGAAATTAACAAAATCTATGCCCCACGTTTTTTAGATAAATTCTTCGGGCATTATGCCGTCCTGCTGGAGACTCCCTTTAGCAAACAAACCATCAAAAAAGACTTGGTTGTCACCGGGAAGCTGACCACGGACACAGGACTGGAATCCAAGACTGCCATATCGGTAGTCTCTCCATCGGGATATTCCCTCAAACAGTTGGTAAAACAAGACGGGACAGCCTCGTTCGGTTCTTACCTGAACGGGCTGCTTGTCAGTGAGATTTGTATCTCGACCGACGGTTCCATCTTACTGATGAAAGACAAGAACGAACTGGCAAGGATAGATGAAAAGGGTATTACTTACACCCATGCTTCCTGTAGCAGTTCACGCATCGGCTATCTTCAGATCGAAAAGAATTCCATTGTCAATGTTGCAGAAACCACGGACGAGGGCTCGGTGGATATTAATGCCGCCGGACCTGAAACCGGGGCGAATCTGTTCCGTGATTTCCGGGTCTTTGACGGCAAGCAGGCAGGTGTGCCCTTGCTCCATGTCAAAGGGAAAAACAAGGAAGTACGTATCAACGGAAATTTTTCTGTAGCTGGCAAATCCATTGCAATTATTTCGGATGCTTCAGGGACAAAAGCACTTTATTACATGGATGCGGAAGGCACGGAAGTGGCATCCGCAGGCTTTGTGTCCACCGGGGAGGTTGATTTCTCCCTTATCAATAACATTGGAGACATCCGGCTCTCCCCAAAAGAGTCCGTGAACATTACCGGAGACTTGAAGGTAAACGAGATCAGCCTGAAAGACATCTATGTCAATAAAAAGAGCTTCACGGAATCGCTGGCAAAGAAAGTTAATGTAGTGGATGGGAAACAACTCTCTACAGAAGATTTCACTGCAAAATATAAGAAGAAGCTGGACGCCATCTCTACAGGTGAAGTGCAAACCGGAGGCGAAGGCTACGTCACTGCCACCCAGGTCAAAGACGCACTGGCTAAGAAATTAGCTGTTTCTTCCAATCTCGCCGACGTACCGGATAAAAAGATAGCGCGCGCCTCGCTGGATATATATTCCAGAGATGAAACAGGAAGCCGGTTTCTCAAAATCTCCGGTAACCTGCAAGAACTCGTCACCCTGACATCGGATGAGATAAACGGGCTTACTACCGAACAGGCGGCGACTCTTAAAGCAGAAAAGCAAGCGGCGGTCCGTGACAATCTGGATGCGGAAAAGAAAGGGACCGGAGCGTTGAAACTTACGAAAACGAGCAACCTTTCCGACCTGCCTGACAAGATATCCGCCCGGAAGAACATCAGTGTCTATTCCACTACGGAAGTGGACAAACTGCTTGCCGGAAAGCTGGGCACGGACAGTGCCTATACGGGCGTGGTATTCACCCCGGATATGAAGCAAAAGCTGGAGGGAATAAAGACAGGCTATTTCGCCTATGTAGACAATGACGATGTTTCGCACGCGGAAGTGGAGGGTTATGTGCTTCTTTCTCATGTAAGGAAGGAACTGGCAAAGAAAGCCGGGCGTTTGCTTGACGGATATACCGATGAGGAAAAGGCAAGCATTGCCACTAATATCAATGTCTACTCCAGAATCGAGACCGATACGAAATATGCAGGGATTGCCATGCTGTTTCAAGATTATATCAATTACCTTGTGGGCCAGGGAAAGAAAGTAGCTGATGCGCAAAAGATTCTCCGCGACAAGCTGGACGTACTCTCGAAAGCGGATGTAAGCGGTACTTATCTGAGAAAAGACAGCAAGCTCTCCGACTTATCCCTGCCCAATGCGGATGCGAAAAAGCAGGTATGCGGTGCGCTGGGGGCTGCTTATGCACCGGAGTACCAGCCAAAGATTGTAGACACCGGATGGTTACGGATGGCAAACTCCGGCAACGGAACAGATACCAGCAGGCTTTTCGTCCGCCAGATCGGAAATATCGTCTGTATACAAGGCATTATCAATACGGCACGCCGTGATGGAAGCAATATGGGAGGCACGGTTGCCGTACTCCCGAATGGAATTTCAGCTCCCCGATACGGAATCCGTACGACACTCACCGATTGGAATGACGATCATAAATATAATCGTGGAACCACATTTATATTGAGTGGCGGAAGCCGTAACATCAGAATCTTCGAGAGCGGATGGTACAACGTGGATACTGATATGAACTTTACTTATATGGTATAACTTAATCCCTTACTTATGAAGAAAATAAATATTCAACAAGATTTGGACAGCCGCCGGGAGATTGCCCGGATGGCTTATTCCCCCAAAACCGTGAAAGAAACCAAAGTGGAACCTTTAACCCAGCAGACACATGACAAGAGCGAAGAGGAAATACGGCAGCCGGCAGACAAAATTCGTCCCGACGAGGGAAAAAAGAGCGTTCGCCGACGGACGCCCAAGGAAAACATTTAAGAAATTCCCATTCGATGAGACACCTTTGGGATTCCTGCTCAAATATGAGATGCCCGTCGTCTATAATATCCTGCAAAACAAGTGCAAAGATACCAGACGTTTCCACCCATCACCCGAAGTGGTGGAACTGGTGTGCAGGGCATCCAAAGACCCTACCTATACAAAACCCAAGTTCCGGCGGTGTATGAATGAATACATCGCCAATGGGCTCTGCTGTAAAAGGGGCAAGGTTCTCACCGAAGGACGGAAGGCATATTATGAGTCGATACGCAGGAAAAAGATGGAGGCGTTCATTGATGGAAACAGGAAGAAAATAAAGATTTTTAAGCAGCAGACATTTAATAATGTGTTTAAAACCGGTTTATAAAAAGATGAGCGCCAATAGGTTATTTCCCTTATTTTGAAAAATATTTCAACAGGCTTGGAACGCATGGAAGAACCTGTTATCTTTGTAGAAAATTAATTGATCGCCGGGTAATTCCGGGCGGAAGAAATCCTTCCCTTCCCCCGTTACCCATCATATTGTAAATTGAGATGCGGCAAGTATAATCAACCGGAACAGCCGTCATCACCGCACCAGATTCTTTCGGTAAACCTCAAAACATGCATTTATGCAAGAAGAAAAAAACAATGGTACGTCGAACGTACCTGCGGACAATCTTGAGAGTTTATTCTTAGATTCACAGGAAACTTATCAGGAAGCGCAGGTACGGACTGCGGAAGAGAACAAGGGATTCGCGAAGACGGAGTTCTTCAAACTCGACAAGCTGGGCACGTACAGGTTACGGGTTCTGCCGGCTATCCCGTCATCGGACGGAAGCACCGGGAGAAAGAGCTACGAGCATCCGGTACATCAGATGTTACTGGAGATTGAGAAGCCTTCAGAGGGAGGCAAGGCTCAGTATGTTTATGTCAATGCGGTACGCGCAACTGATGCGGGCTTTCCGCTTGACATTATTGACACCTATCGTAAAGTTGCGGTCGCTGCGGCAAAAGAAACGGGTGATGAAAAACTGGCGGAGAAAATTGGCGGTGGAAGCTTTGGCGGCGGGCTGAAGTTCTCATACGTCCACTGTGCATATATCTTTGATTTGAACGAACGTGCCAAAGGTGTACAGTTACTTACCCTGAGTCATTCACAATACAAAGAACTGGATGACCGCAAATTCAAACTCTGGCAGAAAAAACTGGCTAAGAATCCGAAATACCCGTGCCCCGTCTCATCGGTAAAGGACGCATACCCGGTGGAGATTGAAAAAAAGAAGAACGGTCAAAAGACCGAGTACACTATCTCTATCGACAATGAATCCGATACTGATGAGCTTTCTATCGAGGAACTGACTACACTAATGAACATGCCACGCTTGCCGGAGGTGATTCTACGTTACACTCGTTACCAGTTTGGCGCTACCATCGAGTTCCTGAAACAATTTGATACCAAATACGGATTGCAGGTGATGGAAACGGATGAAATGAAGGAAGCCATCGCCACGCTGGAAGCGGAACTTCCCAAGACGGATACAAGCTCGTTCTCCTTCGACAAGCGCAATAAGGACGCGAAGGAGAATGCGGAAAGCGGTGCATTGTCCCTTGATATGTTGCTTGACAAGTTCGACCGTCTACAGGAACAGTCATTGGGCGACAAAACGGAACAGGGACAGGAACTGCGTGCGATGATACGCACTTTCATCGAGCAGGAGAAGCTCGGTGTGCGTGTTACCCGCACCACTACCAATGCGGCACTGTTGGAGATGATCGAGAAGGAGATGCAGGGACCGGGTGAAGAACCTGAACCGGCAGAGGCCCGGGCGGAGGAAACACCTGCCGGAGAACCCGACGCTGCCGGGGAGCAAGCGACTGAAGAACCCGCGCCAAGGCGTAGAAGATAAGCGATAAACTTTCTGAAGTACCCATCTGTAAGGGAGAGGCAAATGCCTTTCCCTTCCTAACTTATACCCTTATGAATCCAAAAGAACCCTGTGTGTTGTTGCTCAATGACATACATATATCCAAAGATAACATACCTGATTTTTGTCTGAACTGGAACGAGGCGCTTTCCGTCTGCAAGCGTAAGGAGATCCGTACAATCGTCTTGGGCGGAGATTTGTTCTCTTCACGCTCGTCACAGACACTGGACGTATTGCTGGCTGTACACGATGCCCTGCTGACTGCCCGGAATATGAACATAGATATCATCCTTGCCAACGGTAACCATGATTTAGTGAACCAGGAAGCCGTTCGCGGCTATTGCCATATCTACGACCAACACGACAATGTGCTGGTCATTGACGAGTACCACACCCTTTCGAATCCGGAATGGAGTTTCATGCTCCATGTCATCCCTTACTTTCCGGAAGACGGAAGCTTCACCGGAAAACTGAATGAGGTAATAGAAAATGAATTAAGTGCTGACAAGCAGAATTATCTCTATATCCATGAAGGCATCAACGGCGCGCTTTCCCGTCCAGCCGAAAATGAACTGCCGGTACATATTTTCGGTGATTTCGACAGAGTGTTTGTAGGACATTACCACAACCGTTGTACAGTGGCTCCCAATATTGAATACATCGGCTCGTCCCGCCAGCATAATTTCGGTGAGGATGAAGAAAAAGGATACACCGTCCTTTATGAGAATGGCACGGCTGAATTTATAAAGAATCATGCCAACCGACGCTTTATGGTGCTTGATGTCCCGGATGACAAAGTGGATATCCACCTGACAGACCGGCTGGAAGAATTAAAAGAAGACGGCAGGTATAAAGTGAAAGTACGTATCCACACCGGTGAAGCCGGCGCGTCCGCCATTGACAAAAGCAAACTGCTGGAAGCGGGCGCAGGCAAAGTGGAGGTTGTAACCGAAGAAATTCATACCGCCGGAGGTCCTGAAACGGGATTGTTCGAGAAGTTCGACAGCGGAAAGATACGCGATAACTACCGCCAGTTCTGCACGGAGAAAGGAATCAGTGACTGCCTGGGATTGTCTTACCTTACATCCGATGTGCCATGTGGAAACTGAATGATATTCACGCAGAAAACATTTGCTCGTTCAGTAACTTGCATTATGTACTCAATCAGGGCGTAGCGACACTGGTATTCGGTAACAACCTGGATAATGACAGCCAGCGTTCCAACGGTTCGGGCAAGTCAGCACTGATTGAATGTATTGCCATCGGCATCACAGGGGCACCGCTCCGGAAGGTGAAGAACGAAGAGATTATCAATGATGCAGCCGACGAATGCAGCATTCATTTGCAGTTTTTCAACGACACCTCCGATGAAGTCTTTACCATCCTTCGCCGCATATTGCGCAAAGGCGGTACCATCGTGGAGTGTCAGATTGAGCGGGGCGGCAGAATGGTAACGACCGATGAAGCGGTATGCCCCAGTGTGGATGCCTATAACAGGTATATCCTTGAAAAGCTCGGAATCACGAAGGACGAACTCTACAATAATTTCCTGCTTTCCAGACACAAGTACCAGGACTTTCTTTCTTCTTCCGACAAGGACAAGAAGGAAATCATCAACCGTTTCTCGAATGCCAGTCTTGTGGATGTAGCCATTGAGAAGATATTGGAAGACAAGAAACCGGTGGAAGAGGCACTGCATAAAGCGGAGCTTGAGGTTGCCGGACTGGACGGAAGGGTTGAAATGCTTACCGAGCAGATACGGAAAGAAGAGGATTCGGCTGGTGAAAAGGCACGGACGAAGAAGCAAAGGCTCTCGGACATGGAAAAGAGTATCGGTGAGAAACGTACTCTGATAAGGGATTGCAAGGAAGAAATAGACATACTGAAAGCTTCTTACTCGGATGTTGAGCTGGCAGACAAACAGTTGCAGGCTCTGGAAAACAGCGAATCTTCTATCAGTGAATGCCTGGAAGAAATTACCCGTATGTTATTTCCCCTTCATTTGCATTGCGGTTCACTCTCAGACTGGAACGGGACGGTGACGCAAAAGAAAGGGAAGATTGAAAAACTGGGCGTTGAGCTGTCGGCGTGGGACAGGGCACTGGATGAAGCCGGAAAGAAGCTGCATGAGGTGACAATGATGCAGAATTCACTGCTGGCGGAGTACCATGCCTTCTCAGAGGATTATAAGGTGAAAGTAAGCGGATACGATAAAGAACTTGAACGGCTTGATACACAGATTACCAAGATGGAAACCCGTATCACTGAACTGAGCAAACAAAAGACTACTCTTACAACAGTCATTGCGAACCTGAAGAATATACTGGCAGGCACGATCATTTGCCCGACTTGTCAGCATCCATTCATTTTATCCGATGAGCGTTTCGATGTAAAGGCCGCACAGGGTGAAGTGAAAAAACGGGAAGAAGCCAAGAACGATCTGGATAAGTTGTTGTCCGATTGTCACAGCCAGTCGGAAAGTATCGAAAAAACGGAAAAGGATATCCGCACCAGCAAACGCGCACTTTCCGGACAAAATACGCTCTGGGAAGACAAACTTCAAGGAATGGAGAAAGAAAAGAAAACGGCCATCAGCTTGCAGGAAGAAGCGAACCGGAACAAGGAAAACACAGTCCGGTCCATTAATTCCATGCAGACGGAACTGGACGGTATCCGCAGAAAGGTATTCGACGAGGCGTTCTCGCTACTGGATGATGCCTACAAAAGCATCAACCGGAAAATTACCGGACGGAAAGAAGATATCAATGCCGCGCAAAATGCTATCAGGATACTGGAAAATACCATAAAGGAACTGGAAGGTTCTTCTGACGGTGATATACTTGTGTCCCTAAAGACATCCCTGAAAGAATACCTCAAACAGTCAGCAGCGGCAGTACTCGCCAAAGAAAAACTGGAGAAGCAAACGAAAGAACTGGTACGGCAGGCGGATGTATTCGCACAGTTCAAGTCCTTTCTTGCCAACACAAAAATCTCTGCGCTGGCAAAGGTGACCAATGAGTTTCTGGAGAATATCGGAAGCGATATCAGGCTCAGGTTCTCCGGATTTACCACGCTGAAATCAGGAAAGATACGCGAGAAGATATCAGTCAGCCTGTTGCGTTCCGGCATAGATTGCGGTTCCTTCGACAAATTCTCGGAAGGTGAAAAGTGTCGGGTGAACCTGGCTACTATCCTTGCCATGCAGAAGCTGGTGAACTGTAATTGCGAAGGGGACAAAGGACTCGACCTGTTGTGTCTGGATGAAATCCTATCTTCTGTGGATGAAGACGGACTGGCAAGCATGTTCGGCGCCCTGAACGGGTTGGGTATTACCACGCTGATCGTATCGCATGGAAACATTAGTGAAAGCTACCCTTACAAACTTATCATCAACAAACAGGACGGCAAATCCTATATCAACAACCTTAATTAACCAACTATGAAAAAAGAAACCGAAGAACTCAAACGGGAGCATATACTGGCTCTCGACATTGCCACCCATTGCGGGTATTACAGCGTGCATGAATCCGGTACCTGGAATTTCACCGAGGGAAAGCGACGCAATGACAACAAACAGCATCTTGCCCTGAAAGATACGCTGACAGACTTTATTGCCAGATATGGTATCCGCCGGATTGTGGCGGAGGATGTATCTGTAAACAAGCACTTCTTCGACATGCGGAAACTGTCGGAATTCCGGGGCGTACTGCTTTGCGTCTGTGACGAGCTGAACCTTCCGGAGCCGGAATTTATCAATCCGAAGGTGCTCAAGAAGTTCGCTACGGGTAACGGGAATGCCGGAAAGCAGGAAATGATGCAGGCTTATACGCAGCGTTTCAACCGCACGCCTGTGGATGACAACGAGGCGGATGCCTTCTGGCTCTACCAGTATTTTATTAGCAAATATCGTATCAACTAAACCGGAAGCCCATGCAGAACCTCTTTTTTTTCAATGAATTGACAGCTACAGATGATATTCTGAAACTTAGAAGCTGTCACTATGAGAAAGGCAGATAGTTCCTCTTATCTGACTGATGAAGAGTCGATACGTACCCGTACCGCACTATTCAACAAATATGTCTATCCGTACAGGAACCTGATTTATCACATCTGTATCAAGCAAACCCGTGATAATGACAATATCGCCGACAACTACAACGAAGTCCTGATAAACTTCTTCAGGTATGTCCATTCCTACGACCCCACACGTGAAGTCAAGACGTGGATTTATGCGATAACCGTCAGGATGCTGGCTGACCTTGAAAGGAAGAACAACCGCTTCGCTCGTGAAGGGGATGTGGGGGCAATGAGAATGGAACAGCTTCCCGATGAGCCCTGTAGCGAGGACGTAACACTTGAAAACTACCGGGACATGTTCGGTGATGAGGTGCTGGAAGCCCTGGAAAGAATCGGACGCAAGTATCGTGAAGCCCTCTTGCTGCAAGTGGCAGGATACAAGTTGGAAGAAATCATGGAGATACTTTACCAGCGTGGTTGCCTTAAAACCAAGAACCTCGAAACGACCAAAAGCCGGATTTTTCTGGCAAAAAAGAAACTCAAAGAGATGCTCACAAGAGATGGAAAGCGAAAAGAAAACGAATGAAATGATGAAGGTATTCACCTTCCTGATGAAACGGGTATATCCCGGATTTACTTTTCCCGGAGGTGAAATCGCCCGGCGTACTGTCACATCCTGTGTCCGCTTGCTGGAAAGCAATGGGCAACCGGACGTGGAACGCATGGTAAACTTTTGCGTCTGCCAGGTACATGCCTTGTCCCGCTTCGGGGAGAGTTACGGGGCTCGTTGGAACGTATCCCATTCATTCGGCAAGAGAGCAATAAGACGATTTGCCGAATCGAAACGGGAAATACGCTATTACGAGGACAGGTGGTTACGTAAGAACGAGCTAAACCGGGAACTGTTGTGTGAGCTTATACGTGACAGGAGCTCTCATCCGCAGGCTAAATTCATCTACCCCCAGTACGAGGACAGGACGAAGAAAAGAATGGTTGGAACAATGCTGGGGTACTACATCTGTGGTGCTTCCACACTTCTTTGGACGCCTTTTTCCCCGGTTTGTGCAAGTTGCCCGAAAGCCGCTGCCTGTGAACACAGAACACAGTTGATCTATCCGGAACTTTACCGTATCCGCGTGGAAGAATTTAAAGCGTCGGGCCAATGATGAAGGACGGAATGAACCCGATGTCGGTGGAGTTCCTTTACGAGCTCTTTGCCACTGCCCTCAATTCAGAAACGATCTGCGGGGTGGTGGCAAGGCACGTGAAGAAAGAATACCTGCCGGACAGGGCATTTCAGAAAATACTCCTTGCCATTTCCACCCATTACAGGAACTATAAGGAACCGCCGTCGTATGCGGTACTCAGCCAACTGTTCAATGGCGACTACGATACGATGGAACTGGTGAACACCTTTCAGGAAAGTGAGGGTGATAATAATCCGGAAGTATTACTGGACATGCTGGAAGCCTATATCAAAGGGGTGCGTTTGCAGATGACCTATTCGGAAGTGGGCAAACTGTACAACCAGAGCAGGCAACCCGAAGCGGAAGAAAAGTTGAAGGAGTATGCCCAGTGGTTGTCCGGGTTTACACTGAAATCATCCGCGTTTGTGAATGTGGCGGAAACTTTTACCCAACGCTTCTACCAGAACCGGCAGAAGGATATGGATAGCTTGAACTCTCCGCTGGCTCCTGTAACCCGGTTCTACATTCCTGACTTGGATGTGATGAACAACGGCAGGAACCTACGAGGACAACTGACCTGCTTCCTTGCCAGCACGGGTGTGGGGAAGTCGCATCTTGCCAAGCATATCGGTATCCGTGCCAACATTGACGATGGCTTGCATGTGCTTCACTTTCAGTTGGAAGGCAGCGAGGAAGAGGCACTGGATGCCTATTCGGGTGGACTTATCAGCAAGAACGCCTTCTATTTTGAGCGTGGAAAGATATCAGATACGGAGATGAAATACTTTGAGCAACAGGTAGCGGCTTATAAAGGCAGCATTACCGTCCGTTCTTTCCCACGCTTCAATAGTAGAATCTCCACGCTGGATATCAAGAACGGGATTGCCGAATACAGAAAACTCAATAACCGTTCACCCGATATTGTCATCATTGATTCGATGGATTTGCTGACTGACGCGAGCCGGAGGAACTGGGGGGAAGACCATGAACGAAGCAAGCGTATTGCGGTAGCCAACGATTTGAAGGACTTGGCAGCGGACGAAAAGGTCTGGATGGTGGTAACGTATCAGGCAACGATTGAGAACCGGGACTGGCTGAATGATGAGAACAACGTCCTTACCGAATATAACTGTTCCGAAAGCAAGGGGCTTGCACGTCCTTGCACGCACCTGATAACCATGAACCAGTCCTCTGCCGAAAGAAAGGAGAATGTGATGCGGCTGCATGTTGCCAAAGCCCGGTTCTTCAAGAAAGGCGAAACGGTGAAAATAGCGACGGATTACGACAATGAAGTATTCTATGACGCGCAGAGAAGTATGAACCTGAAAAGATAAAGCAGAGAATGGCACTATCCCAAAGAGATACAGAATTTCTCATCCGGGAACTGACAAAGGAACTGGACGCAAAGCCGGATGGTGCGGGAAAGAACCTGATAGCCCGGTGTCCCCGCTGCGGAAAAGAAGGCAAGTACGGGATTTACATCGGTAAGCAGACGGTAAGGAAAAAGCCGTTTATGTCGCATTGCTTCAGTTGTGGACGTTCGACGTATTCCCTCGAAGGACTGCTGGACTTTATAGGCAGGCAAGATTTGATGGTGGCCCCAACGACGGACATTGACGCAAAGCTATCTACCAGCCTGCTTTTTCCACTGGAAGAAGGAGAAGAAATAGATGATGCACTGGGTATCGTGGAATTGCCGGAGTTTTACCGGAGATGCTTTACCCATCCTTATCTGAAGACTCGCGGGTTTACTTATGACGACTATGAATATTTTCAGGTGGGTACGACAAGAGGGTTGAACTTCAGATACGACGCTTATGTGATCTTTCCCATTATCGACAGGGGAGATATCGTAGGATATGTTTCGCGGCATACATGGAGCAAGGATGAGATAGACAAGCACAACAGCCTTGTTAGACGCAAGGGCGGATATCGGATACTGCGCTTCAGGAACTCGACGGAAAACGACTTCGTAAAGCTGCTCTACAACTATGATGCGGTAAAGGAAGGAGTTACGGATACGGTAATTATCACGGAAGGAATATTCGACGTGGTAGCATTAACCAGAAAAAAGGAATTATATGACAATGAATCTATGGCTGCGGTCGCCACCTTTGGAAAGAAGATTTCCCGCACGCAGATTTACAAGCTGCAAGCCAAGGGTGTGAGAACCGTCATACTGGGTTACGATGGAGACGCTGTGGAAGCCATAAAGAAAACAGCCGATGAATTGAATGCTTACTTCCGGGTATTGATTGCGGATATACCGGACGCGAAGAAAGATTGGGAGGATTTGAGCTGTGAAGAGATAGACGATATTTTCTCACACAGGCTCAGAACTCCGGCGGAGTATCGACTTTTAAAGGTCCAAGAATGAAAGAACTAATCAACTGGCTGCAAGCCAACAAGATTTCATTTAAACAGTTTGATAATGAAGTAGTAGAAATCGAAGGGTTCGGGAAGGTATATGTAGCCGACCTGACAGAAATAAAATCCATTTTCCGGGGAACGGAAATTCTCCAGTTCAACCTGATGGAGAACCCGGACGTATTGATCGCCGAAGGGATATGTTTCGTGGCGTTCCCGTTTGGGGACAATTGGTATTATTATAACCTGAAAGAAGAGTTCAGGTTCAACATCCTCAAATATGCGGGAGTAAGGCAGCCTTGTAAGATGCAGGTACCGATGGTTAATCTGGGCGTACACACTCCATTCGAACTGCTCAACGGAAGCGGAAATATAACTGACTGGGTACGAAAAGCCAAGTACCTGGGACATACGGCTCTGGGTATATGTGACAGGAATACAATGGCGGCCACTCTTAACCTGCAAAAGGAATGTGCGGCACAAGGGATTAAGCATGTGTTTGGGTATACACTGGAGTTGGAGCATGAAGGAGAAAAGGTGGAGATGAAAGTCTATGCGCAAACGCAACGCGGCATGAGGAACCTGTTGCGTATCCAGAAGGAGATAATGGTAGACTCTGATAACCGTACCCTTTCCCTTCAGGGATTGCTGACTCATGGGGAAGGCAATGTACTGGTACTGGGCAAACTCTCTTCTTACTGGATAAAGAAGAACCCACATATAATCAGGGCTATGAAGATCGCATCCGGACAGGTTTTCTATCAGGTAGATTTGAGCGAATACAAGGCTGAACGTATCGACGTTGAGGTATTGAAGGCGACTAAGTTCTTCTTTGAAAATTTCTATGAAGCGAACACGGGCACTTTTCTGATAGAGCCCATCCTGCTTTGTGATACCTATTATTTGGATAAGGACGATGCACGTAACAAAATTATCCTGAATAAAATAGCTTCCGGAGCGGCGCACGAACAAAGCGACGATCAGTATTTCAAGGATATAGACGAGCATTACGCAATATTCTGCTCCTTGTTTGACGGAAATAAATGGGAACTGGACAGCCTGTTTAAAAGAATGTGTTCCCATACGGTTGAGATAGCCGAAGGGGCAGTCGCCCGTTATGAGACTGACAGGAACTTCATGCCGCAATACGACATGACGGCAGAAGAAAAACAAAAATTCGGGGACAGACACCGGATGTTTCTTTCCTTGTTGGAGGAAGGCTTTAAGAAGCTGGTTCCAGCCGGACATGAGGATGAGTACCGTAAACGCCTGGACTACGAGATCTATATTCTTGAATCTACCGATAATGTGGATTACTTGCTGGTCCAGTATGATACGGTAAACTGGGCGCGGGAACATGGTATCCTTGTCGGATGTGGTCGTGGTTCTGCCGGTGGTTCCCTGGCACTTTATCTGCTGGGAATTACACTTATTGACCCGATTAAGTATGACTTGCTTTTCGAACGCTTTCTGCTTCCCGAACGTGCGGGGCTATATCCGGACGAGGTGACGATCATTGTTGGCGGAATGGAATCCACGCAGGTTGTACAGGTTACGTTAGCCAATGGCAAGACTTATGTCTTCGACAAGGATGCCAAGCTCCGGGTGATGCGCGAGGGACACAGCATGACTGTGTATGCTGATGAGTTGAAGCTGGGTGATGACATCATCTTTGATAACAGGGATTTGGTATTCACGCTTAACGAGACGGCTTATGATTGTTGAGAGTGTGCTATTAAAACAGACACAAGTTCCGGTTCAGGCATTAGATTGCCTGACCGGCAGCGGGTTCAGGCAAGGTGAAGCCGGATCTCTCGCTGACGTAGACGTAGATTACGCTTCCAACCGTAGACAAGAGGTAAAAGAATATCTGGAGTGCAGATACAATGAATCAGGAAAGCAACGTGTGTTTTCAGCCGGAACTTATTCGACAATGAAGCTCAAGGCAGTAATCAAAGATGTGTGCCGGGTGTATAAAGTACCGGTCAGCTATGTGAATTATATCACTACTATTTTTGAAGACGATAATATGACGTGGACAGACTTGTTCAAGCTGGCGGCAACTAATAAGAAAGTGAACAAGTTCGTGCAGGATTACCCGCAGGTCATTGAGGATATTCGGGGACTGATGGGGCAACCACGCTCGGCTTCCGTTCATGCTTCGGCTATAATTGTGACTCCGAATGTGAAGGACGATGAAGAGATGGAATGTTTCGATTATACACCGATTAAGAAAGTGGATGATATTCTGGTATCAGAACTGGACGGGTATTCCATTGACGAAACAGGACTGCTGAAGAATGACTGTCTGGGCATTAAAGAGTTAGCTAAGATACAGTCAGTCATTGATGAATGCAACAAGGTATACAATGCCGGAATAACCTTTGAGAGGCTTGTACGCGGTGGATTGGATGATGAGAAGACATACCGGATACTCTCCAAAGGATACACTCAGAACGTTTTCCAGTTCAGTTCTGCGGGGATGACCAAGTTCCTGATGGATATGAAACCTTGCTGTATCAATGATCTGATTGCTGCTAATGCATTATATCGTCCCGCTACGCTGGAATCCGGTTCCACACAGAAGTACTTAGACTGCAAAAGAGGAGATGTGGCTCCGGTATATCTCTGGGGAACATATAATGCATTACACTCTACTTACGGTGTTCTGGTTGGGCAAGAACAACTTGCCCAAATGGCACGTGAAGTAGGTGGCTTTAGTCTTGGGGAAGGAATAAATTTGGTGAAGTACATCTCTAAAAAGAAAGCGGATAAAATACATGCCATGAAAGATAAATTCATGTCAGGAGCCGCCAATAATGGGTGTCCAAAAGAGGATGCTGTGCTTATTTGGGAGATGATTGAATTAGGTTGTAAATATTTATTTAATTTTAGCCACGCTACAGCGTATGCCATTACAAGCTATGTAGGTGCATGGCTGAAAGCTAACTATCCCACAGCCTTCTATACTGTGGCCCTGCAATGGGCGGATGACAAGGAACTCCCGCCTATCATGTCAGAAATGGAAGAATGCAGTTCTGCCAAAGTGGCGCCACCCGATATTAACACCTCAGCCGAAAAGTTCTTCACGGATTATCAGACGGATGAAATCTTCTGGTCGCTGGGGAAAATAAAGATGTTAGGCATCAAAGCGGTAGAGTATATCATTAATGAGCGTACAAAGAATGGTCCGTTCAAATCGGTAGAGAACTTTGTACATCGTGTATTCAAATACAAACTGAAGAAATACGAATACTGGGATGATGCGGATAATGAGCAGGAAGCAATCAGAGTCCCAGTCAATGCACGTCATGTAAAGAATCTGATTCTTGCCGGTTGCTTCGATAAAGTAAGCAATATCAGTGCCGTTGTGGAAAGGTATTCGATACTGGATAAGGCGGCTACGGAATTAGGATTCAAGATTTCGGCGGAGGATTATCCTGACCATCTGATTAACCAGCATTATTTCTGGAGTATGCAACAAATCGAAGTATGCGGAATCGGGCAGATTGACTACAAGCGGATATTCGACAACTCCTATTGTCATCACCAATTCAAAGGCAAGGCGTCATATAGTACTGTCCGAAAAGCATTGGACAAGGACAGCGAAGGAAAGAAGATTGCCCTGTGCGCTACCGTTACGGAAATGGAAGAAATTTCCTACAAGGATAAGAAGTCAGGAGAAAAGAAACATATCTGCAAACTGCACCTCCAGCAAAACAACGACTTGATAAAGCTCGTGTGCTGGAATGACTTCTATGTAGAAAACAAGGCGGAGCTCCGTGACATCAAGGACAAGATAATCATTGTCTCGGCAGTTGTCAAGTACAATGATTATAGCGGAGGCAACAGCTTGAATACCTATAAGACTTCCCGATTATTCACTCTTAACCAACAAGACAATGGCAGCACCCAAAAATGAACCTAAAATATATACCGGTATCGGGCTGGACTTTGAAACCTCCGGGCTGGATTGCGTGAAACATGCTTGTACCCAGTTAGCTATGCAGGCTGTACGTTTCGACACGTGGGAGATATTCGACAGTTATGTGAAATATTTCCGGCCTTATGCCAAACAGGAGATCGGCGGAGCACCCAAACGAAAGGTACTCCGTACTAAACAAGAACTGAATCAGGAAGAAACAAAACTAATGGAATATCAGCAGGAGGCGCTCACTTACTCCGGCATCACAATGGATACCTTATATAATCAAGGGGCGGACTTGAAAGAGATTGCCCGTGATGTGATTGAGTTCGGCAAACGGGCAACCCTGACAAACGGACGGCAGACAAAACCTGTGCTTGTGGGGCAAAATATCACTTTTGATATAGGTTTTGTCCAGCAGCTTATGTGCTATGCGGGATTAATGAAGGAATTTGAGAAAGTATTTGCCGGAAGCTATGATTTCTACGGGAATTTTCAGCCTAAATACATTGATACCATTGATTTGGGACGGCTTGCTTTTGCGAACGACCCTACCATGACATCGTATAAACTGGAGCTGATTGCCGAGAGACTGGGCATTGAACTGGATGATGCGCATGACGCGGGAGCCGATGTTACCGCAACGTTGAATGTGGCTATCGTTTGCTCCAACCGGTTGAGAAATAACAGCGGTACAGGGGTAAATCTTCAAAGAGCGGAAAAGACAAGGCTACACTTCAAAATCTAAGGCATGGAAGAGGAAGAAAAGACTGTTTCGTTCAAGCCGTCAGAAAAAATGGTGTACGGCGTACTAAATTATGATGGCAATGAACTAATGGCGACAATAACCGGATATGATTTATCTATATCTTTCAATATGAGACTGATAAACTCGCTTGCTGACGCTGAGAATTGTGCGGATGCCCTGGCGAATGTCTTTTACGAGACACTACTCGAAGAATTAATACAAAAAAATCCTGCAATCTTAAAACCTAAAGAGGTGCCGTGACACCTATACTTGGATAAAGCACTGAAGCCCGGACTTTTGCTCCGGGCTTCTTACCTCAAAAATTATGGATAAAGAAACTAAAAAACTACCGCTGACCGCACAGGAAGAACAGCTATGCCAGCTTTTCATAAAAGGGGGCATGAAATTCGCCGGAAAGCGTACCTCCTGTTACCGGGAAGTGTTCAAGGATGAATCATCCAAAGCCTATGCAACGGCATACAAGGTGTTTGCACGTCCGCAGGTGGCGGCACGCATCAAGGAATTGTTGCAAGAAGTGGATAATGAGACAGAAACGATTGCTATGAAGCTCCAGATTACCGAGACATTGAAGGCGGTAATGGAAGAAACGGCAGACGCTTCATATACGGACAAGTTCGGCATCAAACTCTCACCGGCACCTTTACGGTCGGTCTCTGTCAATGCGGCAAGGACATTGATGGATATTTATCCGGTCAAGCATTCCGCTGATTCCAAAGGCAAGAATGAGACGAGCAGCGGAGTAACGTTCAATGTCATCGTACCGGTTCCGGTACAAATTACAAAGGAGGAAGACGATAATGAAACTTGACCGTAGAAAAGTACAATGGGCGGTCTATCTGATTCTACTGGTCGGTCTCGTTATCTACGGTTTACAGGATTCAGAAGGGGCGGAAAGGCTTATCAGGGCAATAACAGACGCATTTGCTATTTTATTCAATAACTCTACTTAACCTTAACCGATGACACAACTTAGAGAATTTGTACTTAACAACTTCAAGACACTTACTATCGTGCTCTCATTTGCAGTGACAATGTATGTGCAGCACGTAACTAACATTCAAAGGATTAATGAATTGACAATCAGGTGTTCGGCACTGGAACTCAAAATAGAGGACCAGTACGAAAAAATCGACGCCATTAAACTCGACAAAGCGGTGTTCGAGGCAACGATGACACAGTTTACGTCCATGCGTTCTGACCTGAAGGAGATGCGGACGGATATTAAGGAACTACTAAAAAGCATGAAATGAGAATATGGTTCATAGCTACCTGGCTCTTTTTCTCCCTACATGGTAATTCGACAGACTTGTTTGAAGATGCCGTGCAATTGATTAAAAAGTACGAAGGTTGGCACCATGCACGCGACCAGCCCTATGTCGGATACGGACACCGACTTTTGCCTACTGATAATTTTGGCTCCGATATATCGAAGAGTTTCGCAGACTCCCTGCTGCGCAGTGACCTAAAAAAGAAATGCGCTGTCTTTCGACGCTTTGGAGCTGATTCCCTGCTTTTGGGAGTTCTCGCTTTCAATATCGGAGAGAACAGGGTGCTTCGCAGTAAACTGGTGAAGAAACTGGAAGTTGGAGACAGGAAGATCAAGGAAGAGTATCTGTCTTATAGAATGTATAAAGGCAAGGTTGTCCGGTCTTTGGAAAGAAGACGAAAAGAGGAATACGAATTACTAAGTAACCAATAACTTAAATCATTAAGAATATGGATAATATTCAGATTTTTCAAAATGAACAATTCGGAAAAATACGAATTATAATGGATGAGAGCGAAGAACCACTCTTTTGTTTAGCTGATGTATGTGCAATCTTGGGATTGACTTCAAAAAGCGTAACTCAAAGATTATCAGATGAGGTAATTTCAAAATACCCCATAATTGATAGTCTGGGCAGGGAACAACAAGCCAATTTTGTTAATGAAGACGGCTTATACGATACGATTCTTGATAGTCGCAAGTCGGAAGCAAAGCTGTTTCGTAAATGGATAACAAGTGAAGTTTTGCCTTCCATTCGCCAGAATGGTGTATACATGACGCATAGCGCCATTGAGAAAGTGTTGGCTTCTCCTGACTTTATAATCCAGCTTGCAACCAACTTAAAAGAAGAAAAAAGGAAACGCCTTGAAACAGAAAATCTGGTGAGGGAACAACTGCCTAAAGTTCTGTTTTCAAATGCTGTTGAAGGTTCAAAATCCTCATGTCTGGTTGGGGAACTTGCTAAAATAATAGCACAAAAGGGCTATCCGGTAGGAGAAAAACGCCTATTTGAATGGATGCGAGAGAAAAAGTATCTGGGCAGATGTGGAGAAAGATATAATATACCCAACCAACAATATATTGAGCAGGGTTTATTAGAAATTAAAGTTGGAGTTCGCTCCGGTACCAGTGGCGCATTATATACAACACAAACTGTAAAAGTCACCGGAAAGGGACAGATTTATTTTGTAAATAAATTCATAACTGAATATGACTCATGAGACATTACTTACTAACTGGCACAAACAAAGCTTGTATCAGTCTGACTTGTGCAATATAGACATCCACTCTCATTAATATTCTAATCTATAAAATATGACTAAGAAAAACGACATCGTAGAAATCAAGCCTTCAGACGCTCTTTCATTAATGAGACTGAATGCCTTGATTGGTAAAGAGGCAACAATCACACAAGACCTCACATCTATCGGACGCCTGAATAAAGGCTATATGGTAGAATTGACAGAACCCTATCTGGAAGAAGTCGATTGGTTTATTCCACAGGAATCCATAGATGATGAAGATTAACCTGAATAAAATTCTTCTCCTGATTGCCCTGGGACTTGGGGTGGCAACTTACTCCTTGTACAACTGGGGCAGCAGGATGAAAGAAGAAAGGAATACCTACCGTAGCAATACGCACGCGCTACTTGCGGATGCCAGACACATCCGGATTGATTCGGCAATGATGGCATCCACTATTCAGGTTCTCAACTTATCACTGGATGAATATGAAAAGTACCGGGCGGAAGATGCGGCAACTATTAAGAAGATGGGAGTACGTATCAAAGACCTGGAAGCTGCCGGAAGGCACGATATAGAAATCAATGCTCCGGTGGATGCTCAAGTGAAAGACACGACAGTCATCAGAGATACTGTGACAGTTATTGTAAAGGCGGTGAAAATGGATACGCCATACATTAAGTTGAACGGTATCATTGAAGACAATCACCTGAAAGGAAACATCCACCTACCGGTACATCTACATCAAGCATTTTGGGTAGAATACAAACATCGTTTTCTCTGGTGGCGATGGAAAGTGAAAGCAATACACCAGACAATAACAAGCGACAATCCGTATGTCGAAATCAAGTATACGGAATTCATTAACCTAAAATAATAATCACATGAATCAATTACAGATTTTCAAAAATTCCGACTTCGGTCAGGTACGTGTTGTAAAGAAGAGCAACCAACTGTGGTTCGGCGCGTCAGATATTGCAAAAGCTCTCGGTTACTCAAATCCACGAGATGCTATCGTAAAGCATTGTTCCTTAGATGGCGTCGCAACTTACGACATCATAGATTCACTGGGAAGAGCTCAAAAAATGAAGTTTATCACAGAAGGTAACATTTGTAGATTATTTGCAAACAGCAAGCTTCCAAATGCGAAAAAATTTGAAAGCTGGATATTTGATGACCTTGTGCCAAGTACCCTACGAAACGAAGGATATCTTGTTATTAAAAAAGGAGACACCCCTGAAACTCTTGCTGAAAGAGGTCAGCAGGTTCTTCAAGCTTCAGTGGAAAGACTGACAAAGCAACTTGAAAAATCCGAAGCAGAAAACGAGCAAAACAAAGCATTGTTGGAAGAATGGACTCCGAAAGTTGAGTTTTTCAATAAAGCTTTAGATGCAGACACTCTATATTCCGCTACCCAATTGGCTAAAAGTCTGAGGATGGAGGCCGCAGAACTGAATCGGAGACTGCATAAGTTTGGTATCCAGTATAGACGTTGCGGAACATGGTTCTTGTATGCCAATTATGTACACTTTGGCTTGGCAGAAGTTCGCCCGACCTATTTTACTAAAGCTAACGGTAAGTCCTCAGGGCGCCCTACATTATTGTGGACAGAAGAAGGGCGAAAGTTCGTCTTTGATCTTATCAGATTGGGAAAATTGGACAATTAAGGCAGCAAATTCATTATCTAATGGCAGAAATAGATTGCTACGAGTACCAGCTATTTGACGCAAGGTGGCTCAACGGTTACAGCGTTCCGTACTACAATACGCATATCAATAAGTATTACGCCAAGTCTGTTTATGACGGTAACATTGTAAAGCGGTCTTATAGTGATACATTGCGGGAGTTGAGACGGAAGATGAGAAATTATCAGTAAACACAATGAAAGGGACTTAGGTCCCTTTTTTTATATTTTATCTCCTGACAGGAAGGTTTGCAGCATTTCTTCTATGGTGTCAAACTCATAGTCCTCACCAAATGAATCCTCCGAAGCATCGCCAATCGCATATTTATGCTTTTCCAAAAGACAGCGAAAAGTCCATAGGTCTCTTTGCCCAAGCCATAAGCAGCCCTGTTCGCACCACTCAAAGATTAATATATTGTCACATTCGAAATACCCGAAGAAACTATTGTTAAGCTTGAAGTATGCCACAAGTTCATCCATTATTTCAGTCGGAACACCATAATCCATACAATTCTTCCGAAATCCTTGCAATTGATTCTCAGTTGCCGGTTTGCAGGATAATCTATAATTGTCCCTATACTTATCAAAAAGTGCCTGTATTCTGTTGATTTCCATATTACTATCTAAATATAATTTCCGGTTACTTTTCATTGGCGTAACCTTTTGCCATGATGGTACGAAGATAACAATAGACAGTCCACGGTACATCATTTTATTTTTCTGATTATAACGCCTTCATTTTTATCAGGAAGAAAATAAACATCAAACTGCAAACGCTTATAGAACTTTTCCAATTCTTCATGGTGTTCTCCGTCTGGAGGTGCAGAACTTAACCATCCCCCTACAATCTCGATTTCCTGTTCCCATGCACGCTCTATAAAATAAGATAACAGAGTGCTACCGTATCCATTATTCTTTTCCGAGCATTGTATATTACAGACTGTAACCATATTGGAGGAATCAATATCATTTATCCCTACTTTTTTCAATAAAGACAGGATATGCCCGTTTTCCATTGTATCAGCCCCTAAGCGACAACAGCGTACTCCATATTGGGAACGCAGATTAGTCAATATTATATCTATTGAACGCATATCATCACCGTTACTGGAGATAATAACGATCTCGTCTTTAGCGGTTAAAGCAAGATTGTTCCACTTATAATCTTTGATGACCGCTTTCATATTCTTTTCCCAATAACGGAATCCATCCAATTTCGATTTCAGGCTTTCTATCTCTTCATCGTTACTGGCACGTACTTCCCTATGTATCTTAATTGTATTTTCTAAATGTTCAAAATCGTATTTATAGACCCATTTAAACAACGGATGAAGAAGCAAGCGAAATAAAGATATTATCATATCATATTTTTTATAAGGTTTCGCTACAAATTTAGAATATCCGTTCCACATAAAGACTCTCCCTGACTAAGAAAATCAATTCTGTGTTGTATTTTACTTTTTATTGCCACAAAATGCTTCTTTCATCATTTCCCCCATTATCCTTCAATCTTCCTAGTCTTTAGGGTAATCTTATAAATCATAAATTATGAAACTCACACTAAAGAGAAAATTCCTTGGTGACAAATACACCATCGGAGACTTATTCATTGACGGGAAGTTCTTCTGCAATACCATTGAGGACACAGTAAGGGAACTTCCTGCAACTTGTCCTTATACTCCCAAAGGACAATCCTGCAAATGTAAAGAGAAAGTCTATGCGCAGACTGCCATTCCAGCCGGAGCCTATAAAGTGACTCTGGAATACAGCCCGCGATTCAAACGAAAGTTACCACTTTTGCACGATGTAAATCACTTTATCGGGATTTTAATCCATAGCGGAAACGACGAGTCAGCTTCAGCTGGTTGTTTGATCGTAGGTAACAACACCGTCAAAGGCAAGGTAACTGAATCACGAGCTACTTCTGACAAACTGAATGCAATCCTATCTAAAGAAACACAGATCACAATCGAAATCATAAATGGCAAGTAAAAAGTTAATCCCGCCTAAGAACCTTCACATCGACTTTAAACCTTCACCTAAACAATACGAACTTTGGAAACTTCTCCAACCTGAATGCCCACTTTGCGGAGGCGAGATAGAGCAAAAACTTATAGGCTACGATACAAACCATAATCCAAAATACAAACCACACTGTACCAAGTGCGGTAACTCAAACATTCCACAGCTCATTCTGGGCGGTGGTGCTGCTGGTAAACGATTCCTCTGCCAGCCTATGCAGTAATGTATAGAAAACAATCTCTTTAATTGCTGGGAACTCTGCCCGCATAATGGCGAAGACAATCAGCAGCTAAGCCGGGAAACCGGAAAGTTCAACGGCTATCCGAAAGGAGTACAATCAAGCGATTGGAAATGGGAGACTCCTTAGACAACTAAGGATGAAGATATAGTCTCATCTGCATGGAAACATGCAGCAGCGAAAGCGGTCACACCGTAGCGAAGTGTGGTGAAGTTACACTAAATGGGTGGAAAATCGTATGAGGGAAGTGTTTGGCTAATAAGTAGTTGCATTCGCTTCGAAAACATTCGTGCTGTAGTTGCTCGAAAGACATTAAAGTCACTTAAAGAAAGTACATGGAATACATTGAGAAGTATTCTGAAAGGATATAAACTGCAAGAAGATGTTCACTTTCGAGTGAATAATATCGAAGGTACTCTTACATTTTGGAATGACTCGGTAATCATAATGAAAGAGATGTGTGATATACCGAGCGACCCGAATTTTGAACGTTTTGGTTCATCCGAATACACATGCGCTTTTATCGACGAGTGTTCCGAAATATCGGAGAAAGCAGTTGAGGTACTGTTTTCACGTATCCGTTGGAAAACACACGAAACATTCAAGGTTCCCAAAATGCTTATGACAACAAACCCTACAACAAACTGGGTGCGAGGGCGATTCGTACAAGACGAAAATGGCGATAAGGTCACTACACGTGAAGGTGAGTTTTATGTTCCCTTCAGTGTATTCGATAATCCTGATATTGCATTCCGTCAGACTTACGAAGCGGCATTGAATAAGATCAGCGATCAGGCAACGAAGGAACGACTACTTTACGGTAACTGGGACTTCGTAGAGGCTAACGACATGGCGCTCTATAATCAATTCGACGGAACAAAGCATTTGATTACCGGACTGAAAGAAAAAGTGTATGACCCGACAAGACCCATGATTGTTGTATGGGACTTCAACGTTGCGCCTTATATGTCTACTCTATTGGTTCAGATTGACTACGACAAGAAGAAGGTATATATTATAGAAGAGATACTGGGAAAGGCAGAGGATAAAGAAAACAACACGCCATCACTCGCACGAAAGATTAAGAAGAAGATGTACCGTCAAAAGCACATCGGAGGCTTGGATATAACAGGCGACCCAGCAGGACTTCAACGTTCAACCACCAATGAGGATGGTGTGAATAACTATACGATTATTAATGAGACACTGGGCAAAGGGATACTTCGACCTAAGATTAAGTTGCTGAAGAAACAGCCACCACAGGCACCGCGCTGTGAATTTGTGAACGAAGTATTTAAGGGGTATAACGGTTGGGAAATAATGATTGACCTTCGTTGCCGAAAACTAACACAAGACTTAATCTACCAGCTAAAAAATGAGGATGGGACCAAGGGGAAACCCAAAGTAACGGATTCTAAAACCGGAGTAAAGTATGAAAAGTACGGCCACTTATCCGACTGCCTTGATTATTTACTCTGCTATTATCTTAGAGACGCATGGTATAAGTTCAAGAGCGGTGACGATAGCGGCAGTATTCTTTCCACTGCGACAATAACAGAAGGATTTAACTACTAAACAATTATGATTATGTATAGACGTTTTCTAAACGATTCCGATTATTTGAGCCTTCTTACACCGGAGGCTCTTTCCCAGATTACCCGCAATGATACCGGACGTTTCACCCAGGCGGAAGAAGCTGCTGAAATGAGTATCGTTGAATATTTGAGCGAGAATTATGAAGTAGTGCAAGAACTGAACCGGGGAAAGTATATAGCAGAATATGACAGGCGTATTACTTTCCCGGTCGGAGCACATATCTATTTCGAGGACAAGATATATGAAGTAACCCAGTCAATCAGCGGCTACAAAGTGCCTTCATTAGTCGAATATTGGGAAGAGCATCTGGATATGAATTTAGATGTGGACGCGATAAATAACTATTCCCAGTTCGGAACCTATTATAAAGGTAACATAGTGAAGTATAACGAAATCTTATATATCTGTCTTCAGGATAACGGATATAAGTTCAATAATATAAGAATCCCTTTGGTTAATGGATGGCTGGAAGCGCATTTTTTTGACTGGGAACCAGTGGAATATAATTTATGGGATGTGGTTAGCTACGAAGGGATATTCTATACTTTGATGAGGCTTGATAATTTCGACAATAATATCACGCCTTTGGAAAGCGAGAACTGGGGAGCAATAGCCGATTATGATTCCAGCTATAATCAATATGAATTGAACGGACATGAATATGTGGTTTACGAAGGTAAGGTGTTCTATCCGGAACTCGATGTGAACTCGGATATTCCGGAAGCCGGAAAGAACCTGTCGCTACATGATCCACGTAATTATAACCTAAAGAAGCACATGCTTAGACTGGCGGTATATGAACTTACCAAACTAATCGCCCCAAATAACGTGAGTGTTGTCCGGCTACGAGACTATGAGGATTCTATGAAGTGGTTGAATGATGCGGCAAAGTTACGTCTCAACCCTCAGATACCCCGTCGGTTGGCGGAGGATAAGAAACCGGTGATGGATTGGCAGCTTGCCACCTTTCAGACAAGTTATGACCCTTATAAGAATCCATGGCTAACCTAGAACTATATTAATTTACTATCTTTGCACAACGTCTATTTCAGGCTTGCAATATTGAACATCAATAACAATAATTCTAATTAAGATGAAAATAACATGTGCTTTATGTCTTCAAGAGAAAGATAACAAAAAAAACACTCATTACCTTACAGATAAGATTATACGTAGCTGTTTAAATCAAGATGGAGAAAATGAACGTGAAAAGGGGCTGTATTATGACATTTCCAATATAAGTTCTGATATACCTTTAGGGTTCCAAAGAAATACAACTCCAGAAAGAATCGAAAAAGCATTGGGAAGAGGAATAACAAATGAAGATATTGAAAAATCAAAAAACATTCCTTTCTCTGTAGATACTGTCTTTTGCAAAGATTGTGAAGACATTTTTACAGCCATTGAGACAGAGTTTATAAATAAAATATTACCTGAATTCAGAGAGAATGATTTAACAAATTTATCTCAATTAGAAAATAGTGAAAACAGATTAATTCGTTTATTCTTCCTACTTCAAATATGGCGAACAGCTGTTTGTTCAGATAGCTTCACAATTGCAGACTCAACAAAAGAAGAATTGAGAAAAATAATACTATCGCCTTTGGGTTCTAAAAATGAAGAATTAGTTAAATATCCTTTATCGATTACTTATTTACAAACTTTGGGCGGTGATGAGGAATTTACAAGAAATGTAGTTGGCCCTACATGCGATAACAAACAGCCTAAAATTATATTCTTTAATGATTTTATCATTCAATTTTATGAAAAAAAAGAAGATATTCAATTTGATAACTTCTATGGCCTTAATAATGAAAAATCATACAGGAAGTTTATTAATATTGAGGAGGAGAAATTTGTATTTCAAATATTGTCAGATAAAGAAAGACGAGATTTTTTAGAACGAAAAGATACAGTAAAGATGCAAAAGATACAGTACTCTAATATTGCACTAGAATTATGGAAGCAAAATGGAAGAAATAAATGGATATATTTACTAAACTATTAACATCAATATGACAAAAGCAGATATTGTAAATCAAATCAGCAAAAGTACAGGAGTAGATAAAACATCTGTACTTTCAACCGTTGAGGCTTTTATGGAGATTGTAAAAGACTCATTATCAAAAGAAGAAAATGTGTACCTCAGAGGTTTTGGAAGCTTCACAGTGAAGAAAAGGGCAAAGAAAACTGCTCGCAACATTTCTAAGAATACTACGATCATCATTCCAGCCTGCAACGTTCCCACTTTTAAGCCGTCTAAAGAATTTGTGAATGGTTTGAAGAAATAACCGTTAAGTCACCCGCCCATAACATAGATGAGGCGGGTTATTTTTTATCATCCTTCGGCACTCGGAATAATCTATTTAATTTATGATGTTCATCTAACAGGCAAATGTAGGTTCCAGTCTCTAACTTTAGCTCAATTGCATTTTCTTTCCCTGGAGTTCCCAAAAGATTTTCTTTTTCCATACTATCAAGAATAGAAACGATTAAATTTCCGGTTTCTGGATTCAACTTTTCATTTGTTTCAGTTTCCGGTAATGACTTCAGATGCTCTATAAAACTGTTGTTTAATGATATTTTCTTTTTCATATAATTGAAGAATTTATAGCAGATAGCAGAAAAATGGGATAGTCTAAATTGAAGTATCCATAAGTCTAACAGGCTAAACCCAAGCAGTCTTTTCAATGTGTTACAACGATGGTCTTTAGTCTCTAAGTCTAAGATATGTAAAGCACAGTTATCACAAAGAATGTATAGTTTACCGTCATGAATCAATGTGCTGTAGATATGGCTTAGAAAGATAGGAAAACAATATAAATCGTCATCGTCAAATTCAACTTCTTCAAAATCTAATCTGAGATTAAGTTGGACTGCCACAGTTCGCAGTTCAAGATAATTCTCGTAAATACTTTGCCGTCTCATTGAACGGACTACTGTTTTGATGATATAAAAATCAACTTTCCTCATGGTTTGACATCGTTTTATCGCACCATAAAAAGGTGCGAGACTCTTCTATTACGGAGCAGGAGGCTCTGACAAAGCCCAAACCCAATATAATAGTTAAGTCCGCACCTATTGGAATATATACTAAGAGTATATAGTTCTGGCACGAACGTTAAACATATTATTGGGCTATGAGTAAATTGTCAGATTTCCTGCTACCAATATGTTTACGTACTACGACGCTGGAAATGTATTTCTCTTCATTTCCGAAAGCAAAGATATAAGTTTTTTCAGTTTATTTTCCACTTTTAGACAAAAAAGTAAAGGACACCGAATGATACGATGCCCTTTAACAACGAGAGGATATGCTTAACTTTATCAGATAATATTGTTAATAGTCCTGCGAATTTCGTCCTTTTTTGTATTCCTGAAATAATGCTTTTGGATTGCTTGTACGCTATTTCCTGCAAACTCTGCAATAGTTAAAGCCGAGAAGCCAGCTTCATCCATCTTAGTAATAAACGTCCCTCTTGCAGAATACCAGGTGATCTTCTCCTTGTACATCACCATACCACGTACTCGTTCAAGTATGCTATTGACTTTTCTTTCAATAAAGTCAATCCGCGCATCCTTTTGCTTTTCAGTTACGTGCTTCTCTTGCAAAATCGGGAACACAAAATTGCCGTAACTCTTATCTTTATATTTATTGATGATATTGAGCGCTTTGTCCGTCAGTACCATTTTAGCTTGCTTACGTGTCTTCATGCGTTCATAAATAAGCATACCATCAGCGATGCATTCCCATGTGAGATAACAGACATCCTTATCTCCCATACCTCCTGCATAAAAACTGAAAAGGAATAAATCCAGATAGAATTGTTCTTCTTCAGTAAAATAATCCCGGTCGATGTTCTCAATTTGTTGGAATACAGCAAATGGAATCGTTTTGGGAGTAACGCTACCCCAAGCTAATTTCTCTTTAACACAAGCGAACTGGGATACTTTAGCTCCCGGTACATCAACTTTTCGTGCATTGGAGCAAACACCCCTTAGCATCCTAAGTTTAGAACATAGACCACTTTTATTACCCTTCTCCAAGCCCTGTTTCTCGATAAAAGCAACATAATCCTTCACAAATTGCTCTGTAATATCCTGAAAGAAGTAAGCTGAAAAGCTCTTATTATACCGCTCGTTTGTGAATCTATCCAGTTCGAGTCTTAGATAATTTAGGTGTTTGGCATTTGTAGAACAACTCAGAATATTACCATTCTTTACTCTTTCCGTTTTACGACATGCTTCAATGTAATCCTGCATCCATTTATCCACGGTAATGACTTTAGGCTCTTCTCTTTTCTGTATTTTTACATTATCAAGACAGTGCGACCATTGGACAGGCGACCAAGGCTGCTTTGCCATTTCCCACTCTTCAACGACTCTCAGATACTGCATCTTCATGTCCAGAAGTAGTTTATTCTTTGCTGCCGATTCTGCACCTTTAGATTTGAAAGTCTGAGTTTCATTGTCCCAGTCCTTGTAAGCACCTGTGATGTCTAAAACCTTAGATACACGCGCGTATCCAGTCTGAAAAAATACCATTTCTAACTTGACAAGTTGCTTGTCTTTCGGATTCTCCTTACCTTTGATGTTTAATGAATAAGACATAATTAGTTGTTTTTTAGTATCCATGTAGTGTACCCCGCAATTAGAGGGCATTTTCACCGTACACGGAAGAGTAGGAAAATCGCTACTTACAAAGTTTATTTCGTGTGTCGTAAAAGTACAACCATAACAAAATAGCTCGTAATACTACTAATAATCAATAATTTATGTCTTATTTCAAGAAAGGCTTTACTATCGTTCAAAATTTATACCGTCTCACTATAGTCAGACGAAAGAGAAACTATAGTCAGACGATTAATTTTATGTATAGTTAGGACTAACTTCTCGTATTGAAGAGATTAAATGTTAGTCAAAAGGAGTATAAATACATAAACCTAATAAAACGAAGATACTTATGAGTGCAAAGTATGATTTATATGAGACACCGGACGTTCAGAATACAGGAGAACAACAACCTCTTCATGCCCGCATTGTCCCAAGCGGAACCTACTCGAAAAAAGAGTTTCTGGAACGTGTGTCCCACTCTTCCCAAACATTTAATTATAATGTGATAGATGCAGTGGTAGGAATTGTGATCGATGAACTTGCCGAAGCTTTATCAGAAGGATATGTTGTAGAACTTGGCGAACTCGGGCATTTTAGCATCTCTTTGAAATGTACGCATAAAGTAATGGCTAAACGGGAGATTCGTGCCGAATCAATCTGTTTTGATAACGTGCATTTGCGCACTTCCAAAGAGTTCAAAAGGAAGATTAAGCGTGAAATAGAGTTGGAACGTGTGGACAAATCCAAACACTCTTCTCAAAAAGTGGAATTTTCTATGGAGCAACGCCAACAGCTTTTACAGGAATTTCTAAAGAAAAATGGTGGTATTACCCGATTGGAATATAGTAGCCTGACCGGACTTTCCCGGCTGAAAGCAATAGATGATTTGAATACTTTCATTGAGAAAGGGATTCTTCGTAAACGTGGAGCTGGAAGAACCGTGTTTTATGTTTGGCAACAAGAGTAATAACAATCAATTCAAAGATTTCTTCTTGTTATTGCTAACAATTTTGTACCTTTGTTTGTCTATAGAAAAAACAGTAGGATTATGGCAAGTATAACAATTCCTTATGCAGTAGCAGATTTCATAGAAATCCGTGAACGTGGTTTCTATTACGTAGATAAGACCCAATATATAGCTAAGCTTGAAGATTATAAGGCTCCTGTATTTCTGCGTCCCCGTCGCTTTGGGAAGAGTTTGTTAGTCTCTACTCTAGCTTGCTATTATGACCGTACGAAAG
>ERZ1106981.72-NODE-72-length-82687-cov-48.208805_pt1 | contig 82687 bp, 62 predicted proteins | sample MGYA00403692_ERZ1106981 | MGnify/ENA primary metagenome ERZ1106981 (study PRJEB35170, sample SAMEA104062431) | human gut metagenome | biome: human gut; feature: human-associated habitat; material: faeces | place: Denmark | collected 2012-06-22 ... | reverse complement strand
TTCCACTTTTCTTTTTTCACTTTCTGAAGTGGAACTTAACTTTTCAATTGAGCACATTTTTTAACAGTTTAGTGATCTTTTTTTCGTTTTTCTATTTGATTTCCACTGTTCCCTTTCTTTGATATATAATTGAAAAACAGCGGATGTATACCGAAAACGCAAGCAAAGCACATGGAGAAGAAATTCTCAATCTGACAACCTTTGAGCCGTTCCCTAAAAATCCGGCAATCTCAAAGGTGTTTAGAGAAACATCATTGGCAGACGAATTAGGTTCCGGCATGAGGAATACTTATAAATACACACAGCTATATTCCGGGGGAACACCTGAATTTATTGAAGGAAATGTGTTCAAAACCATTGTGCCTTTAGATACGGTTTCCGTAGGGAAAGTCGGTCCCACAACAAACATCTTAGTCACTGACCAAGATAGTGACCAAGACAAAGCAGTGGATGTAGCTCAACAAATTCTTGCTTTCTGCAATGTTGAACGAGGGAAACAAGAGATTTGCTCACATTCAGGTTATCGTAATCTGACTTTCTTTACGAGGAAATATCTGACTCCACTTTTGCAATCCGGGCAACTTCTAATGACATTACCTGATAAACCTCGAAGCAATAATCAAAAGTATATCACAGCAAAAGAAAAATAGTTCAATAGAAAGTAAGCGTCAAATACAACCCAACTACAAAAAAAGAACCAGCTCTGCGATCATTAAGGCAGAGAAGGAGGCAGGAGTGTCCATCCAATATGCCACAAATCAAAAAGCAAAGTACTTTTGAATTATCTGGAGGATGGCGAGACTGAGATTTCCAATAATCGTGCAGTGCGGATGGTTAAGCCGTTTGTGATGGAGCGCAAAGCCTGACTATTCAGCAAAACGAAAAGCGGAGCGAGAATAAGCTCGATTTACTACAGCTTAGTGGAGAGCGCAAAATTAACCGTCTGGATATTCATCTATATCTGGAGTACGTGTTAACCCAGATCCAGGAACATCCGGATAGTTTTGAGGGCCAAGCGCTTCTGCCTTATTCCGACCAACTTCCGGATTTCGTTCGGATCCGTTAATTAATTGAATCCCTGTGGATTACTCTTAGAGTACCACAGGGATTCATTTTTTTGTAGTTGGGTTGTATTTGACGCTTACTTTGTAACTTTTATTGTATCCAAGTTCCGTCACTTTGAATGAAAGCCAAAAAAATCCCGCTGAATTTCTCAACGGGATATTACATTCTCATGGTGCCGACTATAGGACTTGAACCTACCACCTACGCGTTACGAGTGCGTTGCTCTACCGGATGAGCTAAGTCGGCGTAAATATAGTTTATAAAAACTGTGTCCTTCTGTCAAGTTTTTTTAGCATTTTATCCGCAACTTTTGTTACTCCTCCCTGGAAAAACGGTAAGAAAAATTGTTCGCTGAGAAAATTGGATAGAGAAAACTTGTTATGAGCTCGACTTCTAAGCTGAATCACGATCAGAATGCATCCTTTTAACACTTTTTTCTTTATGAATAAGTGTTAATTCAGATTGAGCTGGCCAGATTGCCAAGCTTATCTTTTGTATCAGCGTATCCATTCTATGCTATTCCTGCTGCTTCAAACAAAAAATCATGAGGCAGACAAAGCTGAAAGGGGAGTTCATCGTTCCCCTTCCGTCCCCCTATTTATCCAGCTCGTACAACAGCGGCAGATCGGCGACTGTGATGATCCCGATCGGTTTCTGATGGGCACTTCCGGACTCCGTGATCAAAATCGCCGAGATGCTGACGCCGCGGTGCAGGCTTGCCTCAAACAAATCCTGCGCTTCGGTGACGTCTGCGGTGCGGGACAGAAACAGAACCCGCTCTTTCTTATCCTTAAAATACAGACAATCGCTGACCACGCCGGAAAGCGGTTGGTTCGTGCGGCTCTGGTGCAGCGTCCAGCGGGCGATCATCTCCATCGTTAACAGGGCGTGAAATCCACCCTGGGCATAAACCGGCAGCTTGGAGGATCCCATCGTTTCCATGATGTTCACTGCTTCCCGGATTTCGGTCTGGGGATCGCAGATTTTCACCGGCTTGAGAAAATGTGCGCTGACCTTCGGCGGTTCGCAGATTTTCCGTGCCAGCTCCTCAATTTCCGCGACAACCTCGTCGATGGGAATCGCGATGATATGTCCCTCGTCAGAGCGCTGATGCACGATGGCATTGCGCAGGTCGGCATACTCCTGCAGCTCCATTTCGTATTTACGGACGAGCCCGCTGCTGCGGGACGCCTGGTTTAATAACTGATAAAAGCGCGAATACCGCGTAACGCCGGTGATCTGCTTCAACTGCTTTTCGATCATCGCAAACGCGTTCAGAAACCGCTGTGCATTATCCATGGAAAACCCTCCTGATGAACTCTATTATATCAGGTTTTCCGTTTTCACCGCGAACTATCCCTCAGTTTTTCCACAATTTCAGTTTTTTTCCGGGTTTGTTCGTCTTTCCGCTTAATCAGGCGGGCGGGGACGCCGGCCGCCAGCCATCCCGGCGGTACGTCTTCCGTAACGACCGCGCCGGCGGCGATCACCGCGGACTTACCGATCCGCACCCCTTCCAGAATCACGGCATTAGCGCCGATCAAAACATCGTCCCCAATCACCACGGGTTCCGCACTGGCCGGCTCCAGCACCCCCGCCACAACCGCCCCGGCGCCAATGTGACAGCGCTGGCCAATTTCTGCCCGCGCGCCGATGACCGCGTTCATGTCGACCATCGTTTCCGCACCGATCTGTGCACCGACATTGATGACCGCGCCCGTCAGAATGACCGCGTTTTTCCCGATCTCCACCGCGTCCCGGATCCAGGCTCCCGGTTCAATCCGGCAAGGCAGATCCTGAATCGCAAGCAAAGGCCAGGCACTCTGGCGCTGCGGGCAGACTAACCGAACATCGCGCAGCCGGTCTTTTTGAGCCTGCAGCTGAGGACGCAGACTGTCCCATTCGCCGATCACCAGCTTGAACGTTTGACCATACACCGCGGCGTCCGTCCAGTGGGTCGGGGAGTCCTCGTTAAACATCAGAAGCACTTCCGTACTGCGCGGATGATCATGCAGCTTTTGAATCAGTTCCTCCGTTTTTATCCGCATACTTTAACCTCCGCCTTTCCAATATACACCGACGGGCCGGTTAATAAGCATTGTTTGTCCGGCGCTTGTTCCACTTGAAGCAGACCGCCGGGACAGCGAACCTTACAAGGCAGCGGACAGAGTCCGAAGATCGCTGCCGCGACCGCACTGGCGCACGCGCCGGTTCCGCAGGCCAATGTCCAGCCGACACCCCGCTCCCATGTCCTGACCTGCAGCTCGCCGTTTTCCTTCAAGCGTGCGAAATCCACATTCGTTCCTTCCTTAAAAAACGGATGTCTGCCGATGGCACGGGCTTGTTCCGCACTGATGACTTCCGGATCGGCCGTAAAGAGTACGGTGTGGGGAACGCCCAGCCAGAAGCTGCAGGACTGCTGCTGAGAAAGAAAGGGGGCGTGAAGCAACCCTGGAAGCAGCGGTTGATTCGTCATCCGCTTTGCGTCAAAATCCGGGATGCCTGCTTCCACCCGACAGATAAACGGCTCGGTTGAACAAATCCACACGCTCCGCAAACCGTCGCCGGTGCCGATCCGATACGGACGATCCGCTTGGATCCAGCCTTTGCGGTAGGCATGATGCACAAAGCAGCGCAGACCGTTGCCGCACATCCCGGCCCGGGTTCCGTCCTGGTTCCACAATTCCATGCTGAGCGGATCCCGCCGGGCGACGATCAGACCATCCGCTCCGAAACCACGGTGCCGGTCGCACAGCGCAGCGACCTGTTGGGGATCGATCACCGGCGTCCGGCTGCCGTCAACAATCAGAAAATCATTGCCGCAGCCCTGATATTTTTCCAGGATCAAACGCTACACCCCTTTCTTCAACAATCCATTCTGCCAGGCCCATTCGCCGATTTGCACGGCATTGGTCGCCGCCCCCTTGCGCAGCTGATCGCAGCAGCACCATAAATGGAGTCCATGCTGACATGTCTCATCCCGGCGCAGCCGGCCGATCACCACAGCGTCGCTGTCGGTGCATTCCTTCGGTGTCGGATAGGGTGCTTCGTTGAGCACAAGCCCCGGGCATTCCTCGGCAGCCTGACGGATCGCGTCCAGACTGACTTCCGTTTCAGTTTCTACATAAATCGACTCCGAATGGCAGCGATACACTGGCACCCGCACGCAAGTGCAGCTGACCTGCAGCGCTTCATCATGCAGGATCCGGCGGCCTTCGTTCTGCATTTTCCATTCCTCCGCACTGATCCCGTTTTCATCAAAATCACCGATCTGCGGGATGACGTTGAACGCGATCGGAAACGGGAATACCTCCGGGGCCGCGGACGGATCGCGGATCTGGCGTTCCAGCTCGTCCATCCCCTTCATGCCTGCGCCGCTGACCGCCTGATAGGTGCTGACGATCATCCGCTTTACGCGCGTCAACTTCAGGATCGGCGAGAGCGCCATCATCGCCAGGATCGTCGCACAGTTGGGATTCGCCACGATGCCATGATGCCAGCGGATATCCCGGGCATTGATCTCGGGGATGACTAACGGTACATCCTCCTCCAGCCGGAAAGCACTGCTGTTGTCGACAAACAAAGCCCCGCTGCGCTGGATCAACGGCGCGTATTCTTCTGCCAGATCGTTTTCCACCGCCCCGAACACCAGATCGACATCCTTGAGGGCCGCCGGGGAAAATTCCTCGACAATCCCCGTCTTCGCGCCCAGATCGATCACCTTACCGGCGCTGTGGGGACTGGCTAAAAGCTTTAATGAACGCATCGGAAACCGGCGTTCCTGTAAAATCCGGATCATCGTCCGGCCGACCGCTCCGGTTGCGCCCAGAATGGCGACATTCACTTTTTCCACATTCTCACTCCTGTCTATTCACTCTAAGATAGTAAAAAGCCCGGGAACGGCCTGGGCTTTTATCTTGAATCTGGGTGAATTTCACGGAATTCGTTCAGCGGTTTCCATCACTGGAAAGCGGCTCCTTCGCCTGGGCGATTCAATGTCGGGAACGGTTACGCGTTTTCCTCGTCCTGCGGCAATGAACCGTAGACATCGTCGGTGACAGCTTCCAACCATTCGTTGTGTGTTTCTTCGCCAGGAACCTCGACGGCCAGCTGGTTTACCCATCTGGCCGCCGCTGCGCCGTGCCAGTGCTTCACGCCGGCAGGAATGACGACCACATCGCCTGGATTGAGAGCGCGGGCCGGCTTTCCCCATTCCTGAACCCAGCCTTGGCCATCAACGCATAACAAGAGCTGTCCGCCGCCGCTGAGCGCATGATGGATATGCCAGTTGTTGCGGCAGCCAGGCTCAAAAGTCACATTGGCGATCGGAACGCCGGACGTCGTCAGCATTTTTAAATAGCTGTTGCCGATGAAATACGGGGCAAAGGCAGTATTGGGTTCGCCCAGCCCGAAAAGTCCGCCATGACCGGCAGTCTCCTCGTTCTCAGCCCAGACTTCCTTGGCCCATCCGGAACGCGGCCCAGGCTTTCGGCCAGCCGGCATAAAATGCCGCATGAGTCAGAATCTCCGCGATTTCCGTGCGGGTGATGCCGTTGTTCTTCGCGGTCTGCAGGTGATACTGGAAGGATGAATCCACCAAGCCCTGTGCCATCAAGGTGGTCACGGTGACCAGCGAACGATCCCGCAGCGACAGCGCCGTTGTTCGGTTCCATACTTCGCCAAAGAGAATATCGTCGTTGAGATGCGCGAATTCAGGCGCAAACTCGCCTAAATCCCGTCGTCCTGCCGTTTGTTTCACTGTCATTTTGCATCGCTCCTTTGCTTATTTTTTTCACAGCCCAGCTTTCTTTCTGACGGGCTGTACTGCCTGATCTCTGTCCGTGCTTTTTCACGATCAACGTCCGCCGTTTTCCGCCATGACGCCGACCAGGCGATGTGGTTGATAGAGTTCTTCCAGGTAGCGGATTTCCGCCTCCGTCAACTCCAGATCGACAGCCCGAGCCGCGCCTTCGATCTGACTGGATTTCGTGGCGCCGACGATTGGCGCGCTGACCTTACTCAGCAGCCAGGCCAGTGCGATTTCCGTCATCGACACGCCACGCTGTTCTGCCAGCTCCGCCACCCGGCGGATGATCCTTGCATCCTGTTCGGCAGTGGAATCATATTTGGATTTCGCGTAGAGATCTTCCTGCAGCCGCCGCGAAGTCTCGCCTGGATGTTTCGCCAGCCGGCCGCCGGCCAGGGCGCTGTATGGGGTCAGCGCAAGGTTGTCCTCAGCGCACAGCCGCGTCATTTCGCGTTCTTCTTCCCGGAAGATCAGATTATAATGTCCCTGCACGGAAATGAATTTCGCAACCCCGAGCTGTTCCGCCACCGCGTTCGCCTTTGCCAGCTGATAGGCGTAACAGTTGGAAATTCCAAGATAGCGGACCTTCCCGGAAGTCACGGCGCGGTTCAGTCCGGCCATGATCTCTTCCAGCGGCGCACTCGCATCCCAGCGATGCAGAATATACAAGTCGACGTAATCCATGCCGAGATTTTCCAGGCTTTGATTCAGCATCTGTTCAATATGGCCGCCGACTGTGACTCCCGCCTGGATTTGTTCCGGCGTGCGCGGCAGAAACTTCGTCGCGACGACCACGTCTTCGCGTTTGACCAGCGTTTTAAGCGCCCGGCCGACAAATTGTTCGCTGGTGCCGCCCTGATATGCCAGTGCGGTATCAAAGAAATTGATTCCCTGACACAACGCCTGTTCCAGAATATCACGGGTCTGACCGGCGTCCAGCGTCCAGCGGTGCTGGCCCTGCCGGGGATCGCCGAAGCCCATACACCCCAAACAGATTCTTGAAACCTGCAAGTCTGAATTTCCCAGCTGGATGGTCTTCATTAAGCTACCTCCGCGCCTGTTTCGGCGCAGAACAACCGGACGCCGCGGATCAGACGATTCAGGCCATCGTTAAGCCGCTCAGAGGAAACGGCGACGTTCATGCGCAGAAACGTCCTGCCGGCTTGTCCGTATTCCTTTCCTTCATTGAGAAGCAGCCCCGTTTTTTCGGCCAGAAAATCCGCCAGCCCAGCGCTGTCGGCGCAGATTTTTCCGCAGTCAATCCAAAGCAGATAGGTAGCCGGCGATGAAATCACATGCAGCTGCGGGAGTGCCTGGTTCACGGTATTGATAACCGTCTGTTTATTCTCAAAAATCTTACGGCGCAGCGCCTCCAGCCACGAATCACCGTAAGTCAAGGCCGTTGCAGCCGCTTCCGCCGCAAAGACATTCGGCTCGGCAATTTCATCGATGTTGATCGCCCGCCAGACCTTATGCCGCAATGCAGGATTGACCACGACTAACGCCGCAGTCTGCAGCCCGGCTAAATTAAACGTTTTCGTCGGGGCGATACAGACGACCAACCGTTCGGCACAGGTCGGTGAAACCGAGGCAAACGGCGTATATTCATAACCCGGATCCGTCAGGTCGCAGTGGATTTCATCAGCGATCACCAGCACGTGATGTTTCCTGCACAGCTCACCGATCCGCGCCAGTTCTTCCGCGTCATATAATTTACCGATCGGATTGTGCGGGTTGCACAGAATCAGCAGCGAAGTCTGCGGATCCGCCAGCGCCGCCTCCAAGGCCAGCCAGTCCACCGCGTAGCCGCTTTCATCATAATGCAGCGAACATTCCAGCACCTGCCGGCCGTTATTCACCACGGAATTAAAGAAGATATTGTAGACCGGCGTCATCAATACGACCTTTTCCGCCGGTGTCGTCAGCTTGCGGACCAGGCTGGAAATGGCCGGAACCACGCCTGTGCAGAACAACAGCCAGTCCGCCTCGATTTGCCAGTGATGCCGACGCAGCCACCAGTTCTGATAGGCCGGCTTCCAGGCCTCAGACACCAGCGTATAACCGTACGCTCCGTGCTGCGCCCGGCGCAGGATCGCTTCCTTGACCTCCGGAACGGTTTCAAAATCCATATCGGCCAGCCCCATTGGCAGCTGTCCCTCGGCAACGTCCCATTTCATCGAATCAGTTCCGCGCCGATCCAGCGTCTGATCAAAATTCATCTAATTTCCCTCCCTCACTCACTGACGACCGCAAATTCAACCTCAACCGGACCGGAGCCTACCGCTTCCGCCAGACCTTCCGGGTTTTCAATCGTCCCCAGCACCGTGTAATCATACGACGTCGTAAACGACTGGTAGAATAAGACCAGGCAGCTGCCGCCAAACAACATCAGATCGCCCGCCGCAATGGAGTTCGGACACACTGAACGGGTCGGCAGATTTTCCTTTAAATAACAATATTTCTCATTGCCGTTCAGCTCATCCATGGTCAAGGTCATCGGCATTGAATGACATAACGCCTGCGCCGCCGCACAATGATTGAGCCGGGCTTTAAATTCCCGGCCGGAGATTGTGATTTTAATTTCACTCATGCTTGTCCTCCGATTCTTTCTTTCGCTGTTCCTTTTCCATCTGATATAACAGGTAGTCAAGACAGTCAATTTGTTTCTGGCCTTCATGAATCTTATCGAGCAGGCAGCGCCGATGTTTTTTCAAAACTTTGACTTGATCCTGACCGCAGCCGCAGCAGCCGATATAACAGCCGATCGTCGCCTCGTCACAGCCGGCGTCTTTTAAATTCTGCAGGATTTCTTCACTGACATCTTCCGTCTGGATGTTATCCGGATTGGTTTTCTCGTTTTCTCTGTTCATCGCTTTGTCCTCTCCAATCCGCCTGAAACGGCCGCGGGTCTGAATTCCGAACACTTCCACTGCGATGCAGAAAGCCAGCCGGCGTCGATCACCTGCGCCGCTGACCGGACTAAGCGCAGACATCCTGATGTTTTCATACGCAGTCCTCCTTCTTGATCTCATCTTTCATTTTCGTCCGCTTAACGATTTTGCAGCGTCTTTAAAAACTGACGGGTACGTTCCTTCTGCGGCGCGCCGAAGAACAGCTCCGGTGTATTTTCTTCCACGATGACGCCTTCGTCCATCAGCAGCACACGGCTGGCCACCTGGCGGGCAAAGGTCATTTCATGCGTCACGATCAGCATCGTCATGCCTTCCTGCGCCAGCGTCCGCATCACACTCAGCACTTCGCCTATCCATTCCGGGTCGAGCGCGGACGTCGGTTCGTCAAACAGAATCACCTCGGGCTGAGTCGCGATTGCGCGGGCAATCCCCACCCGCTGCTGCTGACCGCCGGACAGCTCATGCGGGTACGCATCATACCGGGCCTGCAGCCCGACCTTGTCTAACGCCTGAGTGCCGATGCTTATCGCTTCCGCCTTCGGCATTTTCCGTCCGATGATCAGCCCTTCCGTCACGTTTTCCAAAGCTGTTTTATTGCGGAACAGACTGTAGTTCTGAAAGACGAACGCCGTCTTCTTGCGCAGCCGGATCTTGTCTTTATTCTTAACTGCGTTCAGCGGCAGCCGCTCGCCGTCAAATTCCATCGTTCCCCGGTCAGCCTGTTCAAGAAAATTGATGCACCGCAGCAGCGTTGTTTTCCCGGAACCGCTGGGGCCGAGGATCGTGATGACATCGCCCTTTTCCACGTTGATGGAAACGCCCTTCAGCACCTCTGTCGGACCGAAAGACTTGTGAACATCCATAATTTTCAGCATTTGATCTTCCTCTCTAATACTGCGGCATTTTCTTTTCCAGCCGCCGCTGCAGGGCTGTCAGTACGGTGCAGAAAAGCAGGTAGATCAAACCGACCTCGCAATACAAAGCAAACGGTTCATAGGTCCGGGCGGCAATCCGCTGCGAAGCCATGAACATTTCTAAAATGGTGATGTTCGCCGCCAGCGACGTATCTTTCACCAGACTGATCAGCGAGTTGCTTAACGGGGCAAACGCGGTCCGCGTCGCCTGCGGCAGGATAATCCGGCGCATTGTCTGAGCGTAGGTCAGGCCTGCGCAGTAGCCGGCTTCCAGCTGTCCGCGGGGCACCGACTCAATCGCGGCACGGATTGTTTCCGCGGCATACGCTCCGGTATTGACGGAAAACACGATCACCGCCGAAGGAAACGCGTCGAGTATAATTCCCAAACTGGGCAGACCGTAAAAGATCACAAACAGCTGCACTAAAAGCGGCGTGCCGCGGATCACCCAGATGTAAAACCGGACAATCGGCTTCAGCATGCGGATTTCAGCCACCTGCACAAGCGCGGCGAGCAGCGCCAGGATCAGGCCGAAAGTAAACGACAGAATTGTCAGCGGGATCGTCATCGTCAGTCCCGGAAGCAGAATCTGCCAGAAGGACTCGATCAGAATCCGCAGGATGCGCTCATTCATAGACCCGTTTTCCTTCTAGTCGGCGTTCGTAATATCCGAGCCGAAGTATTTCTCTGACAGCCGCGCCAGCTCGCCGGAATCGCGCATCGCCTGCAGCGCGTTGTTGATCGCGTCCACCAGCTCCGGATTGTTCTTTTTCACTGGGATCAGGGAAGACGTCGTGGATTCGGTCATCGCCACGATCGTTACCGGCGCTTCCGGATGCTGTTTGAGATAATCATAGAACGCCGTTTCCGCGTTGAGGGTCGCATCGGCCCGGCCGCTGGTCAACAGCTCCACGCATTGGGTCAGAGTATCGACGCTGACGACTTCCGCGCCATAGCTTTCCGCCATCCTTCCCCAGCTGCTCGTCATGTTCTGCGCTGAGCGCTTGCCCTTTAAATCGTCAAAGCCGGCGATCTCCGGATTGTCCGCAGCGACTAACAGCGCGCCGTGAACATAGGTATAGGGTTCAGAGAAATCGTACTTTTCAGCACGTTCTTCGGAATATTCAACCTCGTTGATGACCGTATCGATGCGGCCGGAATCCATGCTTGCAAACAGCGAATCCCATTCCGCTTCCACAAATTCCGCTTTCACACCCAGCTGCTCAGCAACGCCGCGCGCCACCTCAACGTCAAAGCCGACCAGCTCGCCGCTCTCATCATGATAGCTGTTGGGGGAATAGGTGCCTTCCGTTCCGATCCGCAGCACCCCGCGCTGCTGGATCTGGCTCAGCAGATCCGCACCCTCTTGACCCTGAGTTGAACCGCCGCTTTGGCAGCCGGATAGAATGAATACTACGGCTGTCGCGATAAGTCCGGCTCGCAACCTCAAACTTTTATATTTCATCAGATTGGTCCTCCTTTAATTTTCGTCTTCATTGTACTGCTCGCTTTTTTCAATAACAAATACTTATATTCAATACGGCATCATGCTTGAAAAGCATAGAACTTCCATGGTATAGTGACAAAAAAGGAGGAATCAGGGATGGAACTTCGCGTACTGCATTATTTTTTGACGGTTGCTCGGGAACAAAGTATCACCCGCGCTGCACAGTCCTTGCATTTATCCCAGCCGACGCTCTCGCGCCAGTTGATGGATCTGGAAGCGAAAATCGGCAAGCCGCTGCTGATCCGGGGCAGCCGGCAAATTGCCCTGACGGAGGAAGGAATGCTGCTGCGCAAACGGGCCCAGGAAATTCTGGACCTGGTGGCAAAAACTGAAAATGAACTGGCCGCCGAGGAGACCGTCGCCGGAGATATTTACATCGGTGCCGGGGAAACCGACGGATTGCGGATTTTGCTTCAGACCGCGAAGTCGCTGCAGCGGGAGTATCCTGGTATCCGGCTGCATATCGTCAGCGGCGACGCGCCGGATATTGTGGAAAAGCTGGACAAAGGTCTGATCGATTTCGCACTGATCTTAGGCGATCGCGATTTTTCCGCTTATTCAACGCTGGCGCTGCCTGCCCGGGATCACTGGGGCGTGTTATTGCGCCGCGATCATCCGCTGGCTGCTTACCCGGCAGTCGAAGCGGAGATGTTAGCGGATCAGCCCTTACTTCTATCCCGCCAGGTTGATAACAAACACGCGCTTTTGCGATGGCTGAAAAAAGATCTTTCCCAGCTGACGATCGCCGCGACCTATAATTTGATCTATAATGCTTCGCTAATGGTTGACGAGGGCATGGGCTGTGCGCTGACGTTGGATAAACTGATCAACACCGAAGGCAGTTCCCTGTGCTTCCGGCCTTGTTCGCCGACAGTGGAGATGGAAATGACGCTGGTCTGGAAAAAGTATCAGATTTTTTCCCGTCCCGCCCAGATATTCCTGGATGCCCTGCGCCGTCAGATAGAACTCCCGGCTGAAAGCTGAGACGCTCCTGAAGTTATCCCTTTTTAAATCTCAGACTGATGAAGACAGGCAAAAAAATCCGGCAGATGTCGGATCTTTTTATGAGATTCATCGTCTGATTTTCAGATCAGTCACGTTTTTATATTGAAATTCATGCCTGCTTTCTGCGGGGTAAATCACAGCTTGGCAATTTTATCCCGGATTCTGCGCTTTGCCTTAAACAGGAAACGTGCGGCATATTGTTCGTTTTTCACCAGAATCTCATAGGCTTCGATTGTGCCCAGTGAGATGACAAAACCGAACAGTCCTAACCCCAGTCCCAGAAAAATCAACCCGGAGAGAGACGACCAGGGAAAAATTCCGCGAACGGAAAAGACCAGCGCCAAAAGTCCCAGCACAAACAGAATCGTAGACGGCACCGCGATCAGCATCGCTTTCTTTTTCAAAGTTCTGTATTCATCATTCAAGGTTCTGCGCACCTCCGGATCGAACAGCAGCGGTTCTTCCTTCAGCACCTTGTATTGTTCCTGTTCCGCAAACATCGCGACGATCAGCGCGCTGACGCCCAATGCTCCGATCCCCGCTGCTCCCACCAGTCTCATCGCCGGCTGATTTTCAAACAGGATGATCGGAATCCCGGTCAACGCTCCGCATAGGAACCCCCATGCCAGAAATCGATTGACTCGTTTCTCGCTGGCCAAAAATCCATTCGCCATTTCCCGGCTGACATAATACCCTTTTTCATCGGCGGTTCTCTCCAGCTTTTCAGCTTTAAGCAGATAGTCGGTCGATACGCCGAACAGCTGGGAAAGCTGCAGGATTTTCTCAGTTTCAGGATAACCCTGATTATTCTCCCATTTACTGACAGCCTGACGGGTTGTACCTAACTGATCGGCCAGCGCTTCCTGCGACAGGCCTTTTTCTTTCCGCAGCTTGAATAGTTTTTCTCCAAAATTCATTTTTATTTCCTCCTCAGTTCTTGGATGTCCTCATTCTATCCAATTCCAGATATCCAATCTATCTCTCTAAAAATGCACTTTGTCAACTTTGCGTTGCGTTTGTGTTTTCAGGACTGCTTTTCCCTATTTTTCAATCTTTCGCAGGATTCAAAAAGGTCCCTGCAAAGTGCAGGGATTTCTTATGATTGTTGGTTTGACATTCAGCAAACGGGAAAAAACAAGAACATCTCACCGTTTTTCTGCGGACAGTAGAATTCCTGGACGGCGCCCGCGAGCGTCAGTCCCTGCTTCTTTATCTCATCCAGACCCGCCCGCAGGACTTCCGAAGGATCGCTCTCGACTGGAACATAGAGATAATCAAACGCGGGAATGATCCACTTTATCCAGCCTTCCGGCGCTTCTGTTTCAATCGGTACCTGCACGCCCGCCAGGTAATAGCCTTCTGTCAGATGATTCCCCCAGGGCTGAAACGTGCGGTCGAAGTCCGTCATCGCGCCCCAGAAGCCAGCCAGATTTCCCTGTTCATCCCGCAAAGCCAGCTGCGAAATTTCACCGGAATGTTCATTGAAATCTTTCCACAACCGCTGAATCCAGTCCTTATTCGTGTTTTGGGTGCTGTCCTCTTTTCCCAGAACGGCAAAAGCGGACATCGTGCAGCGTAAGAATTCCATCGTGTTTTCTCCTTCTGATTTAACCCTCGTTCAAAGTTCTGATCAATCTTCGATCACAATTCCTGCATTGTATACATTGTTATTGTTTTACTCAGTAAATCGCCCATCAAGATCCGGACACCCATGAAAACGGGCAAAGCGTTCCAACGTCCGGTTCAAAGTCTGGCGCAAAGCCCGGCTATCCCGAACCTTCGCTTCTCTCCAAAATTGTTTGACGATTAATTTTCCTTCGTTGGTTTTCGTTTCCAGCGCGATCCGGCCGACAAACCGATCGCCCCATAACACCGGCAGCACGTAACTGTCATATTGACGCTGTACCTTCGGCGTGTAAATCTCCCATTTATATTGGAAATCAAACAACGCTTCAATCAGACGGCGATCCCACAGCACATTATCCAGCGGGCCTAAGAATTCCATGCGTTTGCGGAACGGTTCTTTCCGCATGACCATTTCCTGCCACGGCAGCGCTTCCGGCACGGTAAACAATGGCTGGTCCATCCCTTCCACCGTTACGGGAATGATCCGATTTTGCTTCATCAACAAGGCAAAGGCAGCCAGACGTTCGGGCGACTTCATTTTTTCAATCCCCAGCCAGGCGTCGGAAGGCCGGTTCCAGCACAAGCCCAGCGCCCGGATTCTGCGCTCTATGCGCCATCCGTAATATTCCGCATCGTCCGCAAACGGATCCGCCAGCGGATCCAGTCCGGGAAACCGCTCGGAAGTCAGATTGTAATAGCGGATTGTGCCGCGCCGGTGATGGATCACGACGTCCCCGCGGTACAACATCACTTCCAGCGCGGCCGCTGCCAGCGAAGCCGTCCGTCCCCAGACCCAGACGAGATTTTCATCCCATTGTAAATCCTGCGAACAAATAACCGGATGCGTCCGCATGAACTGTTTGATCTGTGCCGCAGCGTTTTCGATCTGTTCACTCACCCGATGATAGCTCATGGTGTGAAGCCGGTTCCGCGCAAAATTGGGGTAATCCTGTTCCGCATAGATCGCCATATTTTTATCCAGCGCGTCGATCAGCTTCCGATCCTTATACAATAAGGTTTCCAGCTGTCTTTTCCGATAGCCGCCGACCCGCGCCTGCAGCACCAGATCGGCGTTGCGGCCGCAGATGTCGATCGGATCAAACTGTAAACATCCCAGCTGATGAACCAATCCCAGAATCTCGGTGTTGGTACGCCAGCGGTAAGGGCCGGATAAGCCTTGCCATAAGACAATAAACTGCCGGGCCTGGCTGCGGGTTAATGTGAATTCCATGATCAGATCCTCATTTCTTTCATTACTTCCAGTTAATCATAGAACAGAATTATTTTCAAGTTGTTTATTAAATTAAAACTGCTTCAGGCTGATTTCTCCCAAAGCAGTTTCTGTTTACCAGGTCCCCCAAGGCGGAGGCGTCATGAGCTTTTCATCCACTTCGACGACTTTGTTAAAAGCCCCGGCCACAATTCCATTCGCGATGATTCCGACGGCGTCTTCTAAGCAGACATTCGCAACCTGAATATTTTCGTTGATTTTCCGAACATCCTGAACTTCAATGTAAGCCTTCTCCCATTTTTCTTGATAGCCCACGGAATCTCCAGGCTTTACACTGACAGCCGCCTTCCAGCCTTCGCTCGTCTGAATTGGCAGCCCTTCCGTACAAATCAAGACCGTTCCATTGATGAGCGATAGCTGAATCCCGCAGGCTTCCCTGCCTACCATAATATCTAATATCTGGCTCCGGGAGCCATCCTCAGAATAACATGGCTCGCCAATACGAACCGAGTCCACGGGTTTCTGCGCACCGTCAATCATCCGGATTAAGGTCGTTTTCTCAAATAATCCATTGATCTGCATTTTATTTCTCCTTCGGTTGTTCTTTTTTCATCAGCCGTTCCATCTGAATCCGGGCTTCAGTGTAATCGATAATGCTTTTCACGATCTTGTCCAGTTCCCGGTTCTCGCTGTAATCCGCCGGTGCAATAAAATCTGCCCGGTGATCTGCGATCAGCTGCTGCGCCGTCGCTTTTTTCTTCTCTGAACCCTTGCCGTACACCGCGATCGACTTGCCGCCATTGACGGTAACCAGCTTCATGCACGGCACGTCCGTAAGTCCGTCGCCGATATAAATCATATTGGTAAACGGGATATCGCGCAGCTGATCCGGTGTGTAGCGGTTCAGATCGTTATCGTTGTTTTCATCCAGAACACCTTTGTTGATACGGAAAATATACTGTGTTTTTGTCGTGTAGTTCACGACGGTTGCCGGCCAGACCGCAACCCCGCTGGCGTTGTAACAATACTTGCAGGCATAGATTTTCTTAAATTCCCCGGCGATCGTTGTACCTTCGATGATCTCAGTCAGACCGGAGGAAATGATGAAATGCTCGATTTCAATATTATGCTGCCGGCCGTATTCATTGATTCGGCGAAACCACTTCTCCACGCCTGGATACAGCTTGACATTTTTCCCCAGCGCAACAAAATCGCTGCGGCGGATCGGCTGTCCCGTCAGATTGGCCTTGTTGAGCATCATATACATATACGTCAGGATGCCGTCCATTTTCTGACTTTCTGCCAGCGCGGTCACCTCGCTCCAGAACTGCGCCGGTTCGATCCCCAGAGAAGGAATAAAACTGAATTCCTGCATATCCTTCGGCGACAGTGTTTTATCAAAATCATACATGATCGCCAGCTTCGTTGTTTTCAAAGGTCATCCCTCGTTTCTTTTCTGATTTCTATTGTAACATTTTTTTGAGATCCTTTTCATTAAAACGCATTTTCTTTTCACTGCCGTAACTTATTATCCGACCCTGATAAAGATTCAAGTTTGATTTTAATATTTCGTAAGTAACAATCATATTTACGCCTCATACTAACACAATATGTAAGTATGAGGTGTAAATCAAGGATTAAAACATCAAAAATAGAAATACCTGAGCGTTTTTTCACCTTATATGTCTAACTTAAACAATAGAAAAGAACCGGGTTCACAAACTAAATCCGGCTCATTGATATACAATAAATTGGTCTTCTTTTACGCTTCCAGCAGCTTCATCAGCGCATGGACGTAGATCTCCGCCTGCTGAAGCAGACAGTCGATCCGCACAAACTCGTTGGCGTCGTGAATATGGCAGTCTTCGCCCATGAATTCACAGCCGAAGGCAATGCAGTTATGAATTCCCTTCGCATAGGTGCCGCCGCCCATCGTGATCGGCTTGGATTCCAGATCGCCGGTAACTTCCTGATAGGCCTGAAGCAGACGTGAAACCAGCGGTGAATCGATCGGGAAGAACAGTGGTTCCGTCCGGCTGCGGACAGTGATTTTCCCTTGCGTTTCCCCGGCCAGCGCCGCTTCAATCCGGCTGGCGATCTGCCCGGAATTCATCGTGACCGGAAACCGGATGTCGATGGTTCCGCGGATGACGCCGTTTTCCATTTTAATGATGCCGTTGCTGAAGGTCAGCGGACCGTATTCATCCTCAACCTGACAATCACAGCCAGCTCCATCGCAGCTCGTACCGATCCGGCGGTTATAGAATTCAACGAAATCATCCTGCATTCCCGCTTCCGCCAAAGCCGCCATCAGTTCGCCGATCGCGTTGACGCCCAGCTTTGGGGTGCTGGCATGTGCTGCCGTTCCGTAAACATCGACGATCAGATCGTCCTGTTCCGGTTTGATTTCAAAGGTCACCGGATGTTTTTCCAGCGCTAGGCGCAACGCTTCTTCCGATACGGCTTCGCTGGCAACGATCATCGTGCAATGATTGCAGACAACATTGGAAGCCACGCCCCCGCGAATTTCCTTGATCTTTGTGCAGACGCTTTCAAAGTCCAGTCCCAGCGCGCCTTTTTCTCCATGCACGCCCGGAAACGTGCCGTCCGGCGTAAAGCCCATATCGATATGGCCTTCTTTTTCCACATAATGCGCCAGACATTTTGAACCCGTTTCTTCGTTGGTGCCGAGGATCAGACGGATCCGCTTGGTCAGCGGCACGTTCATATCCTTTAATACTTTCATCGCGATCATCGAAGCGACCACCGCGCCCTTATCGTCGCTAGTGCCGCGGCCGTAAACCCGGTCGCCGTCGCAGGTCAGTGTAAACGGATCGGTCTTCCAGCCCTCGCCTGCCGGTACGACGTCCAGATGCGCCAGCACGCCGATCACCTGTTCGCCCTCGCCGATTTCAGCGTAGCCGGCATAATGATCGACATTCTTGACCTTAAAACCATAACCCTCCGCAATTTTCAGCGCTTTATCCAGACAAGCTGCCGGCACCTCGCCAAACGGCGCGTCCGGCTGCGGCTCACCCTGGACTGAATTATACGAAACCAGCGTTGCCAGATCGTTCAGCATCGCTTCTTCATAGCTTTTTACCCGTTCTTGAATCTCCATTGTGTTCATTCCTCCTGTTCTCTGCTTTTCAGTTTAGCACGTTTCCCGGCATTCGCCAATGTTTCAGCTTGAATCTTAGACCGGCCAGTACCGTTCTCATCGTTACTGAATCCGTTTTTGATAGACCAGGCGGTAAGGCTGGGAAGCGTCGGTATTCGGTTCGCAGGCCATTTCCCAGATCATCAGCGGAGAATCCGGATCCTGCGCGGTTTCCCGGATCGCCGGAATATAGTATTCGTTGCCCTGCTCATCCCGGATAAAACTTGTGTTTTCAATTTCCTCGCCCCGGACATAGCGGACAATCTGGCGCTCGCCTTCCGTTTGCCGCTCCGTCACGATCGTCATCGGCTCCGCTGCTGCTTCAGAAGTCTCCGGAGCCCCTTGGATATTGCGGATCAGAATACAATCCGGAACGGTATCTGCATCGTAAATAATTTCATCGTATTCAAAAGTTGCCAGCGGCAGCGTCCGGCCTAAGAGTGCGGTTGACACCGCGTTCACATCCTCAACGCGCACCACTGCCAGCAATTCTTCTGCAATCGCTTCCGGCAGATTCAGTAAAAGCGGATCTCCGCCCATGCCGCTGGCCGGACAGATCAGCTGATCCGGTTCCCCTTCGCAAAGGTAGGTCTTCGACGCCGCCATCAGATTCAGAAGCAGCGTTTCGTTGGCCTGAAGCTGATCAGGACGAGTGAATTCCTGACTGGTCAGCGCGGCGAAATAAAACGCGATCTCCTCGCCGGACAGTGCCGGATTCAGCTCGCCGATATAGAATTGATACGTCTGCGGATCCTCTTGCTTCGCAAACCCGCCGCTCGTCCGGGAATAGGGTTTCAGCTGCGCGTATTCGTAATCCTGCGTATTCAGAATCACCGTGCGCAGCTCAAACAAGGCCTTTTCGGCCTGTTCCCGGCTTCTTTCCACTTCCGCCTGATGCGCCTGGGCCGCTTGCTGCACCGCTTCAGCCACAGCCGGAGTCACCTGCTCATCGGGAGCGTCGACCGGCCAGCGCGTCGTCTTGGAGGATGTCGTCACCGCCGCCGTGCATGTACTCTGATAACCATCGCAGATCAGCTCCACATAAGCCTGCTTCGTTATGCCGTCTTCCTGAAATGAAACCACATCCTGACAGGTGTAATTCAACTCCGCGGTATCGTTGACCGGATCCCAGATCAACAGCGGATGATCGCGCTGGCCGACATACAGCACGACCAGGTTGTTCGCGTTGCGCCACAGCTCAAACGGCTGGGCCTCGCCTTGTTCGTCAGTGAAGATTTCCGCCTCTTTCAGCCGCTTGAACATTGCGCTGATCGTATCGTCAGTCAGCTTTGTTCCGGTTATACGCTCCGTTTCCGGACTTGCGGTGGGCACGGCCGTCGGCTCCGCCGGCGTCTGCGTACATCCGGTTAACAAAAAGCCGGCCGCCAGCGCCAGGAATAATTTGTTTCTCATTGCGGATACTCCTTTCTCGCTTTCACGTTCTCCTTGTTTATCCTTTTTTCGTTGATGAAGTTCATCTCTATTATATCAGATGAAACGCCGAAAACGGAACGTCGTCTGCATTGTCAAAAACTTGAAAGGAAATGGATCGGCTTGCACCGCGGATACCAGAAACCAACTCCAACGACAGAAAGACCGCCAACCCCGCGCAAACTCACCTTCGATCAGTTCGGCAAAGAAAAACTCTGAGTCTTATTCCTGAAATCAGAACAGGAAGAAAAACTCAGAGCGAAAGTCCGTCCGTCAGAAACGGATTCTTATTTTGATGCCAGCTGCTTCGCGACGTTGTAGCCAAACGTAATGCAGCGGCTGTGGGAAATGCAGTTCAGATTGTGCGGATAGGTTCCGTGGAACATCGAACCGGAAACATTGCCGATTGCGTATAAACCCGGGATGACGTTGAATTCCGTATCCAGAACTTCTGAATTCGGCGTGATCTGCAGCCCGCCGGCCGTGCACAGCGCCGCGGCGCCTTCCAGATTCGCATAGAACGGCGCGGTCTTGATCGGATGCATCATGCTTGGAAGCATGTGGAAATCGGTATCCTCACCGGCTTCACACATAGCGTTCCAATGATTGATCGTTTCGACAAACGCGTCGGCGGGCACGCCCATCAGACCCGCCAGCTCTTCCAGTGTATCGGCTTTCAACGCATTTTCGCTCGTCGCCGCGCCGACCCAGACTTCCTTCGGCCCATAGCAGGAAGACGACGGCGTCCACATCTTGTCAATCGCGCCCGCGGCATCGCCGTCGGTGATGTACCAGTTGATCGCGCCCGGCTGGTTCTGCATCGCCAGTGCCAGATGATTATATGGTTCATATTCCGGCGTAAACCGCTTGCCCAGCTTGTTGACACGCAGATACGGCATCAGCTGTGCCGGATCAAGCATCAGCGGATGCGGATATTCGTCCTCAATCGCACCGATCGCCTTGCCCATCTCATGACCGTCGCCGGTGTTGGACGCCGTGCCGTTCATCCAGTGATTCAAAGCCAGATCGCGCGGGCGGCAGCATTCCTTCAGCTTGGTCGGGTTAAATTCATAACCGCCGGTCGCCAGAACGACGCCCTTGGCGCACAGATATTTCACGTAGCCTTCCGCCGTCTTGGCGATCACACCGACGACTTTCCCATCTTCTTTAATCAACTGGCAGGCCGGAGTTTCCATCAGCACTTCCGCACCGGCCTCCTTGACCTTGCTTGTTAACAGCTCGACGATTTCCGCCGGAGCCAGCGGGATATTGATCGACGTGTTCCAGGAACGGCTCAGCGATGTAGTATCGTAAGGTTCGTAGAAATCCGGGAAATCCCCGGCCGCAAAGGTCAGCTTGAAATCCTCATCCGGCAGACCGAACAGATCGAGGAACCAGTTGATCGCTTCCTCCTGCGTGTCGATCCACCGCTGGTAGATCGCCTGGTTGCCATAGAACATGGAATTGACCATCGCGTCGTCCAGCCACTGCTTCGCGTCGAACTCCACGCCGTATTTTTTATGAATCCGGTCGGTTAATCCGCCGATCGTCGCCGAACGGTACGTACCGACCTGCCCTTTTTCCAGAACGACGGTTTTTAACCCCTGCTGCGCGCTGGCGATGGACGCCGCAAAACCCGCCGGGCCCATGCCGCACACCACGACATCGACATTTTCAGTCTTCACAATTTCAGAATCCGCGATCGGATCCTTCACGAAGGCGACGACACCTTCCATCGGAACCTTCGGTTCCAGCGCTTCAACTGCCGGCCAGCCTGCAGAAGATGCGGATGACGTTGGTTCACATGGCGGACATTCCTGTTTTTCCGTGGTGGAAGCGCAGCCCCCTAACAGCCCCGCAGCCGCGACGCCCAGCGCTCCGGCAGCCGTGCCCTTTAAGAAGTCCCGGCGGCTGATGCCTTTGATCTTGTTTGAATTTGACATACTTTCCCTCCTGTTTGTCTTTTCTTCCTTCATTATAAAAGGCTTGTTTGTGAATTGACAAACAGATAAAAGTTAGAGGATACAATTAAAAGTTGTATCCCCTGTTAAGACATGATAAGCTGATGACAAAGAAAAGGAGTAACCGTCATGAATCCCAAACAGCTGCATTGTTTTATCACCGCCGCCCAGGAGGGCAGCTTTTCCAAAGCCGCGAAAAAACTTTACCTTTCCCAGCAGGCGTTAAGCAAAACGATCGACAAGCTGGAGGAAGAACTGGACGTGCCGCTGTTTATCCGCGGCGTGGCCGGACTGCAGCTGACCCGTTATGGCGAAGCCCTGCGCCAGTCAGCCTTTCCTTATTTACAGATGCACGACAACATCATCGCCGATCTGCAGGCCATGAAAAACGAAAGCCCGCAGACGCTGTCGCTGGGCTATCCGACAGGTCTGTTGATCAACTTCCCGGATGATTTTCTGACCCGTTTCATCACCGCGCATCCGGAGGTCGATTTCCAGATTTACAGCGCCCCGGATGATTCCTACAACCGCTCGCTGCAATCCAGCGAAATTGATATTTATTTCTGTACGATGTTGTATAACGCGCCAATGGTTCAGGTCCAGTATCATTACCGGCATCCCGTCTTCGCCGTGTTAAGTCAGGATCATCCGCTCGCTGCCAAGCCGGTGTTGTCGCTGGCGGACTTCCGCGGTCAGAAGCTGATCGGTTTAAACACCGAGAATGCTCTGAACGCCCGGATGGAACAAGCATGTCAAAAACAGGGATTAAAGGCAACGATGGTCTTTTCTCCGGCAGAAATGGGCTTGATTTTCAAGCTGATTGAAAGCACCCGCTGCGTCAGCTTCTTCGGCAGCGACTCAATCCCGCTTCCGCCCTCAATCGTGAAGCGCCCGATCGACGATCTGGATCTGGATTATGAATTCCTGATCATTACGCATAAGAACGCGCCGGTTACGCCGATCATGGAAGAATTCATCCGCTACACCCGCAGCTTCTTTTAAGTTTTCCCTGATCCCTGGACTTTTTCCCGCATGATACTTCAATAAGAATTCCTCTGCTTTTCTGATTTTGCTTAGCAGAATGCGATTTCCGGATGATCCTTTTTTGATATTCTCCCTTTATAATTTTCAGTCCTTGCCTGCGGTTTGGACAAGAAATCAAAAAGCTGCCTCATCAGCAGCTTGATCCGTCCTTATCCTATGAATTAGGCCCATTAAAACTCGATTTCAACTCCCACCGGGCAGTGATCCGAACCCAGGATATCCCCATAGATAACACTGTCCTTCACCTGATTCATCAACCGCTGGGAAACGATGAAATAGTCAATCCGCCACCCGACGTTCTTCGCGCGGGAATTGAAGCGATAGGACCACCAGGAGTATTCAATCTTTTCCGGATATAAGGTTCTGAACGTATCCGCAAACCCCAGGCCCAGCAAATCACGCATCTTCTGGCGCTCTTGATCGGAGAAGCCGGGATTAAAATGATTCGTCTTCGGATTCTTCAGATCGATCTCCTCCACAGCCACATTCAAGTCGCCTGTGTAAACGACCGGCTTGGTTTCGTTCAGCTTTGCCAGATGCCGCGCCATCGCGTCTTCCCACTGCATCCGGTAATCCAGGCGGGCCAGTTCTTCCTTGGAGTTCGGCACATAGGCGGTGACAAAATAGAATTGCTCAAATTCCAGCGTGATCACGCGGCCTTCCTTCGGATGCTCCCCTTCCGCTTCGTCAAAATCATAGCGCACGGACAGCGGCTTTTGTTTTGTGAACACCGCGGTGCCCGAATATCCTTTTCTTTCCGCGCTGTACCAGTATTGATGATAACCCGGCAGTTCTAATTCGATCTGATGGGGCTGCAGCTTGGTTTCCTGCAGCGCGAAAATATCCGCGTCCTGTTCGTTAAAAAAATCCATAAAGCCTTTCTGAATACAGGCCCGTAATCCGTTAACATTCCATGATATCAGTTTCATAAAGCACCTCATTTTTTCTGATTTCATTTAACCAGATTTCGACAGATTTTTCTACTCCTTTGATTCATTATCCTGCAGGATTCCATTTTTCGATGGAAATGGTTTCGTAAAGCAAACAGAAAAGAGAGCTGATCGCCCAGCTCTCCCTATCCCTCTGATCTTTCCCCGCCATCATGTCATTCGCTGAAGAAAACTTCAAAAAGCTTGCCCAAACCTGAAATGACATGTTAATCCTCTTATACTCTCGGCTTGAATTTCAATGTTCCTGGTTATGAATTAAACATTTCCACCTTGCTTTTACATCTTTTCAGAACTCAGCCCTGCGAATTAGTTTTGGGTTCTTCTTTCACAGCATTGATTTCCTTGGCCACGACAATCAAACGCAGATCATCCCGGTCTCTGACACAGGTTTGCAAAGTGAGCATGCGCTCACCCTCAGCGAGATCAAGGCCCGTGTTATAAAACTGTTTTTCTTTCACATTCGCAATATAATTTTCAAACTGCTCTGGTTCATAATTCGGATGGAAATATTCAAGATTTTCATTGCCCATTTCATAATAATAAACATAAGCAATCTCATATTCCCGGCACTCGTTTTCTAATTGCAGCCTGATCCTTTTATTGTTCTCATAATTACTTTCTTCTTTCAGCTGATGCAGCGGGGAAAAGACCAAGCTTTCATCCGCGTAGACATAATGGCCGTAAAAGATAAGGTTCTGATCATCCAGTGTATTTCGATAATCCAGATATACCGCGCCATGACTATCGTATTCTTTATTTACTGTATAATTCAGATAATATTCATTATCCGATCCCTGTACGGTCAGTTCATCGACCAGTCCGCTCTCAAAGTACAGATGTCCCAGGTAATCCTGATTCAACGCTTTCTGAGCTGCATAGTCCACCGGGTCTGATGACGGTGTTTCGTCGATCACCGGCGGAGTTTCTGCCGGATTTGTTGAAGCCTGAGACTGCGGCTGGATAAAGAAGCAGACAGCCGCAACAACCAGAACCGCGAGGATGCCGCCGGCTATAATTTTAAACCGGTTATGCTTGTCTTGATCATGAGTCATGATTTCCATCTCCCTTCTGAAAAACCAGGTCTGCATTGCTGCAGACCCTGATTCCCAATTTCAATCTTGTATCTGTCAGATTATCTTACACCTGTATTCGGTACCTGATAACCGCCAGACACTTCGCACGCCGGGGCACTGTAAATCTTGTTGCCCCAACGATCAAATACATTGCCGCAGACATCCTTTATAAATGGTCCGCCATCGTCATACGAAGGGGTATTGTCAGAGGATTCCGGCGGTGTTGTCGGTTCCAGAATTTTGGTAAATTCCGCAGTAAGAATGACATCTTCTCCCGGCATCACAAAGCTGTTGCCTGTAATAGCCTGACCATTGACTTTCAGACTGCCTTCCTTCAGCTGATAGCCTTCGTCAGGTTTTACCGTAAGCGTAATCACATCATCTTTCTGGGCTATCTTCTTATTCGCCTGAACAGAACCGCCCGGAGTATCAGCAATCGTAATCTTGAAGCCATCTTCCACCGGATTGTTAATGGTTATTTTTACCTGGCTGTACTGACTGCGCAAAGCTTGCGTACTTTCATAGCTTTCACAAACTCCTGGAAGTACCGCGATGAAATTCACCGTTGTCGTCTTGTTAATGTCGATCGGCCCTTCATATAACCGGGTACTTGGGTTTGGATGATATTGATCGACTGTCGGCAGAGAACCATCCGTTGTGTAATAGAATTGATAATTATCCGTTCTGCCCGGAACTTCATAAAATCTCTGTTTCGATTCCGGCATGGATAATTCCAGGGTTACCGGATCGTCATACGTCAGTTTGGTCGTATCCAATATCCCATTTTTCATAATCGAACTGCCGTTGATCGCAGCGTCTGGATGCGCTACGACCTGAGGCGTCAACGGAATGACCGTATAGAGGAAATCCGCAACCGGACTTGTTTTTCCATCAGCCGCCGCAATCGCTTTGATATTGGTACTTTTCTCAATGCGGATCGTTTCCCCGCCATATTTTCTGGAAGCGGTCGTCGGCGTTGATCCGTCCATCGTATAATAAATATCGGCGTTCTGAGGATGGAATAACTGAACATCTCTATATTTTACCATGCTGCCTGATGCAAAGTTAGACAGCGGAGCGGCAAGCTCAGAATTGCCTTTTACAGAGAAATTCAGATGATAGGTCTTCGTTACGGATAAATCGCTGGACGTTACGTAAACCGTCGTTGCGCCAGGAAGTGTTTCCGGCGAAGTAACGGTCACGATCGAGAACTGATTATTCGCTTTGGCCTCAACTTTCGGCGCCTTCTTTGTTCCTTCCGGCAATTCAATCAAATATCCTGTGTTCTCGTTATTGAACCCTTCCAACGCTTGGCCATCAACTGTGATCGAATTCAATGTAATATCCGGGGAAGCAATATCATCAAATACGTGGATATCCGCGTTCTTCATTCCTGTTACAATTTCTTCAACCTCTGCCGTTGTCGTGTTGGTGTCCGGCGTGTAATAAACCCAGTCGACATCTTCCCAATAGGTCCGTGAATGACCGTTGTATTTTGAATCCTGACCGCCGCCGATAAACCATAAATTAAACGCAATGGATTGAGGACCGGCAATTTCATCTTTATTCGCATGCGACGCTTTTTGCTGACCATCAATATAATAGGTCGTCCTGCCATCCTCATCCAGTTTGATCGTTAGAATTGACCATTGGCCATCTAAACTTCCGGATGCCGAAGGGCCGGTTGAGGACGATTGATCCCGCTGGGCTTCTGAAGACGTTTCCAAGGAATAAGAATTCCAGGACGTAAACCACATCGTCTTTGGTCCCATTCCCCATCCGCCATTAAACAGATATTCAAAATCGCTTTCATGATAAGGTTTCCATTTCGGACCTTCAATCCGATTGATCGTAAAGAAGGTCGATAAGGCCTGATCTTTTGCATTCCAAGCTCCGGTACCTGCCGGATCTTCGGATTCCATGACATTATCATACAGCCACACTCGCGCGACATAGGTGCCGGCGCCGAATTTCTCTTCATAATACCGGATCTGCGACTGTGTCGTATTTTCTCCGCCGGTGCCGTCAGTCTTGGCTTTCAAACGGACAATTGTGTTATCAGGATCTTCCGCGTCTTCCATTAAAACAACGTTATCCGCGCTCCATCCCCATGTTCTATTACCTGGTCTTCTTCCAGTGCCTTCCTGTACGTCCCAATTTCCTCTTTTTTCAAGATCTTCCGGATCGTTATACGAAAAATCATCAAAGAAGGCTTCTTTTAACATTTCAAAATGAACGGTATACACCTGCTTGTTTACCTTATCTTTTGCCGTAACCTCAATGGTCGTTGTTCCCGGGATCTCTGAGGTTTCAGTAATGGTGACCACCGCTTCTTTTTGATGGGCAACCGCCGTGACTGTCGGAACCTGAGTATCGACAACCGTTACCGTATAATCCAGCTGTTCCGGCTTAAAAGAACTCAGTTCTTTTCCATCAATCAAGATCGAGGCCAGGGTCGCGTCCTGTTCCGCCGACATCGTCGTATGAATTACGCAGGAAGCCGTGTAATTTCCTTTTTTCGTTGTCGCGGTAATCGTGGCATCCCCCATGATCCCGTTAGCCGTGACCAGACCGTTTTCATCCACCGTCGCAATTTTTTCATTGCTTGAAGTCCAGAGGATTTCCGACGTTGTGCCGATCGGGAGTACCGTAGCGTTTAACTGCAGGGTTTCGCCGCAGACAATATCCGCTTCTTCCTGATCCAGTCTTATTCCAGAAACACCTAAACTGATCTCTGTGATTTTAACGTCGTCATAATAAGCGGTCGCTCCACTTGTTGACCAGATATCGCCCATCTGCAAGGCGCCGATGGAGGTAATGGCATCGGTAGTGTGAACTAAAGTGCCGTCAATATAAAATTTCGCATCGCTGCCGGAGGTTAAGTCAAAGACAAATTCATGCCAGCCTTGAGTCCGCTTCACGGTTGATTGCGCATAACCGGCAGAAGTTCCTAACCGGATCGCATAATTTGTCTTTCCATCCGTTCCAAGCCCGGCAATTGCGGGCTGCTCCGTTACCTTGCTAAACGGTGCCCAGATGTTAACCTGCTGGAAAGATTCCTTTCCCTTATCGCCCATCGTATCATAAAACCAGACGCTGACTTTGCCATTCACCGCTGAATCAAATTTCTTGAAGATCCAGGACTTTTCCGCAGCTTTGCCGCGGGTCACGAAGCTATGCTTCCCATCATGCGCCTGTTCATCGGTTACTTCAAAATATTGTCCGCGGCTGTCCAGCAATTCCCATTTCATTTTCGGATCGTCTTCGTCAAAAGTTGCGGACCACTCTTTTTCAATTTCCTGAGCCGCTTCTTTAAACGTGATCGTATAGGTTCTGACCGTCGATCCGTCGATCGCTGTAATCGTAATTGTTGCTTTGAAAGTCGCTTCCGTTGCCTGTTCGATTTCAACTTTGGCTTTTTCATTGTTCGCCTCCGCGGCTACTTCTGGCAAAGCGCTCCCTGCCGGATATTCCCAAAGGTATTCGAGTGTTTCAGCGTCGAATTCAGGAATGCTGATGCCGCCGACTTTAATCGCCCTTGCTGAAGCGTCGTGCTTCGCGGCTTCTTCCGCATCCACATCGACGATGGTCATATTTTCAAGGCGGATATTGTCAAAATAGGTTTCGCCGCCTTTAGCCCACTTATCGCCTAATTGAATTGCGTTAAACGAAGTGACTAAGTCCTTCCCCGGAATCCCGCTGGTGTTTATGGCTGTCCCGTCAATCGACAACGCAGTCCCCTGCTCGGTTACTTCTATGGTAAACGTATGCCAGCCTTCCGCTCTGGCAATCTGCGTATCAATAAATCGGCCGTCATCCGCAATTCTGGCACAATAATTCGAATTGCTCCAACCTTGCGTCGTTTGATTCTGGTTGATACCCAGACCGATAATAAACGGTTTATCCGCATTATTCTTATTGGCGGTCCCCGTCAGATTCACCTGCGCCATCCGGCCTGTCTGATTCGTACCATCATCATAAAAATCGACAGTTATTTTTCCACGAATGTTATTTTCAAACTTATGTTCGATGAACAGCTTATTGGTTCCATCCGTATAAAAGCTGTAACCTTTGCCATTCTGAGCGTCGGTCGCTTTCGGATCGCGTTGAACAATCGCCTTGTCCCCCACCAGATATCCCCAATAATCGCGATTAATTTCGCTGCCTGCGGTATCTCCAAAATCATCAAAGAAGTCAGCGTCGGCCTGCAGCGCTGGTTCGTTAATGACCTGTTTCTCTTTTACCGCCTTTGGCTGAACTGGTATTTTATTCTCAGCGGCCGGTTCCGTAGGAAGCGGAGTCGGCGTGCTTTCGGCTGCTTCTGGCGGCAGCGGCGTTTCCATACCTTCCGACGGTTCAGTCGGGGAGGATTCTTCCAACTTTTCATCCGGTTCTGCGGATCCCGGAGTTTCAGACTCTTCCGTTTTTTCCTCCGGCTGTTCTTCATCAACATTCTGAACCAGAGTTTCATTCTGCCTTGTCGGTGAATTCAATGACTCCGCATGAATCGCCCCTGATGAAGATGGAACCATCACCGTAAATATCATGACTGCGGCGGTCAGTAAACTGATCAATTTTTTCATCTGTTTTTCTATTCCCTTCCTGCTTTCAACTTGATCTGATGCTGGCGTTTACATCCTTAAGCGTTCTCAGCGTCTGTGTTAATTTAAGCGCTTACATTCAGGTGTTGTAACCTTGGCTTCTTCTTTTCATTCTCTCCCTCCCACATAACCAGTATTTTATTCACTATTTCACCACAAAAAAACGGAGAACTGTAAGAATGGTTTTGCAACTTTATTCTTACAATTCCCCCACTTTTACTAAAACAGCACAGAAACATCCGTGATTCCCTGTCCTAACAAATGTTCCCGGATTTTTTCCGCTTCCTGAATTTCCGCTTCATTCTGAACTAAAAGTTCTGCCCGCCATCGTGTCAACGGAGTGTGGCCAAACCGCAGAAGTGACTGTGTGACAAACGATTCGATGGTGACCGCATGGCATTGTTTAGCCTGCTCCGTTTCTTTAAGAAATGAAAGCGGCAGCCGAATCCGCAGTTCTAATTCATAAAGAACCACAAAGCGCAGTAACTGATCATAGCCAAACAACATTAACGGCTGGATTGTGTCTTGCTCAGACAATAAAGTTTCAGACAAATCCACCGTAACGATAAGCTTTCTCAGATCCAGTCCTTTCTGCCGCATTTTCTTCAATTGCTTAACCTTGCGGTATATCATGGAATCCATCGGTTTCTCGAACAAACCAAACTTCTTACGAAATTCAGGAAGTAAGACTTCAACCGCCTCCCGGCTCAATTCTTCCGCATATCGTTTCGCGGGTTTCCAGCGCTTGCGCCAGACTAACGGCGTACAGCCAAAAGCCTCGTGAAAGCAGCGATAAAAATACTTTCTGTCGCTGAATCCGCATTCCATGATAATTTCCGTAATGCTCAGATTGCTTTTAAACAATAACGTTTCCGCCCGTTCCAAGCGCATTTTCATAATCACATCAGTGAATGACTGAAGAAATATTTCCTTAAACAGAGTGCTGAGATGCTGCGGTGTGATTTTAGCCTGCTTTGCGGTCTGATGCAGCGTTAAGCGATCCTGAAGATGTTCCTGGATATAATTCAAAATCTGAAGCAGCCGTTCTTTTTTCTCCTGCGACATGAATTGATATTGCCCCTGGCGGTTATTGAAAATCGTATATTCCAGACACAAAAGAGAAAGAATGAAGTCGCCCTGAACGCTCAGCGGACTTTCCGGGTTTTCTTCCATAATTAAATTCAGGCAGTCCGATAGAAAAATTCGATCCCGGTCTGATGTAAAAGCATCGCTGTGGTCTTCTTTACGAAGGGACGCTGCCTGAAAGATCATATCGTTCATTTCCGGATAAACCCGGGAAGCCTTTTCTACATCAATCTCGATCACCTGAACAATGCTGCCCTCCGTACTAAAACAGTTGCACAACTTATGCCGATTGATAATCAGCAACTGCCCTTCCTGAACGATTTCCATTTCAGTTCCGATCTTAGCGGTCATCGTTCCTTTTAAAACGAAGAGAAGCGTAAGATAGATATCCGATACAAAAAGCGCCGTGCTTTTCATTCTCCACACTTTTGTTTTTACCCATTGTTCCATGTTCTTTTCCTCTAGCTTTATTATACCGATTTTTGTTTATTAAATTAAACGTTATTTTAGTGAAATGGTTTATTTTATATAGACTGACCTGAGCCTGATTTCTGATCCCTCCGCGCTTATAAAATCCGGAATCATGGAGATTCCAACATTTCATGATTTTCAAAAATAAATAAAAAAAGCACGATTTCTGAATGAGAAACCCTGCTTTACTCTCAAATCCGATCAGCTTTAAATCTGATCCTCACCCGCGATCACATTGACCGCTTTCAAGGCAAAGGTCAGTGTCCGTCCGCAAGCCAGGCCCGGGAACAGTTCCGGATAGTTGTTCGCAAAGAAGCTGCCGGAAACGTTGCCGATTGCATACAGTCCCGGAATGACGTTCTTTTCTTTATCCAGGACCTGCATCTTATTGTTGATCTTCAGGCCGTCGCCGGTACACAACAGACTGGCGCCCAGCCATACACCGTAGAATGGCGCCTTGCGCAGCTGTGAAAGGTAATGACTTGACTTAAAGAATTCATCGTCTTCTCCCTGATCATAGATTGCATTGTAGCGATCGCACTGGGCTAAGAACTGAACCTTGGCCTCACCTTCAAAGCCCAGCTTGTCCGCCAGCTCGTCCAGCGTATCAGCTTTCATGATAATGCCTTCCTCGACATACTTCTCCATCTGTTCCGCCATCCGCTCCGGCATCACGCGAGTCAGCGAGGAACAACCCAGTGTATGGAACTTCTGCCAGTCTGCCTGGAAATCTCCATCATAGACCTGGCAGTATACGCCGCCTTTCTGGTTCGCCGCTGCGAAAACGATATCGTTATACGGGCAGCCTTCGTTGGCAAAACGGACGCCGTCGCGATTGACTTTCATAAACGGCTGCGTGCCCGGATTCCATTGATAGATCGTGCCCGGGAACTGCTTGGATCCGTTGGAGGCTTCAACATATCCGGCGTTCACGCCCGGCGCTACTGCGCCGCGGTCAAATAACATCGGAGCGGATTCCTTGTCCATATCCGCACCGGCCCACAATCCCGCTTTGATTCCATCGCCGTGATTCATCGCAAAATAGCTGCTTGCGGTTGTGCAGGATACCGCCAGCGGAGACAAGGCCTCCATCATCTCCGGATTGCCTTCATACCCGCCTGTCGCCAGGATTACGCCTTTGCTTGCGGTGATTTTAATGTATTCGCCGCTTCCGTTTTGAACGATCGCCCCGGTCACCGCGCCGTTTTCCTTGATCAATTCAATCAATGCATGTTCAAAATCAACATGATAGCCCTTTTTCTCAATGTAATCCACAAACAACTTGTTCCGCGGTGTATCCGCCCACTCACTGTCTGGGCGTGGATTGTAATTATGCTGGGTCGGTGCGTGGTAATAATCGGTGCCTTCCTCCGCTTCGCCGGTATCGGCTTCAAAGTAGCAGTCATAGCCATAGGAATCCATGATGGCCTTGACATAATCGTGCATGGCCGCAGATTCATCCAGCCAGACCCGAACGACGCTCTGATCCAGTTTTCCGGAAGCATACCGCGACAGCTCCGTCATCGCACGCTGCCGGTCAATCGGTTTGCCCGCGGCTAACGCGTCTGCGGAATCCGCCGCCGCATACCAGTTGCGGGTATCGCAGACAAAGCTGTTCTGTTCGACAACCCGGAAGTCCAGTCCCAGATCCGCCGCTTTGACCGCCGCCATCATGCCGCCGTTGCCCGCGCCGACGATCAGCACTTCAGTCTGCCACGTTTCTTTAATGTCGCCGTCCTGTATCTGCGGCTGCTGGCCCAGCCAGTTTTCCGATGTGGATTCCGGCTTGGCCGTCGGCGTCGCTGCCGGCTGTTTCTCCGCCGTTTCTCCACACGCGCTCAACAAACCCAGCGCTGCCAGCGATACGGCGCCCGCCGCGCTGCCCTTCAGGAATTCCCGTCTTGAAATCCCGTTTTTCTTCATCTTTCTTTCCTCCTGTTTGTGTAAATTCACACATTCACATTATAAAAGAAAGTCATGACTTTTCTGATAGGAGTATCGAATAGGCTTATGCTGATTTCAAATAACGAAGCAGCTGTTTCAATACCGGATTTGTCGCGTCTTTGCGGTACACTAATCCCAGATGCACGGTTTCCGGTGTCTGTGAGCGGATCGGCACCGCTTTGATCAGCGGACTGTCTGCCAGGATACCGCCCTCCGGCGCCAGAATGACACCCTGATTCAGTTCCAGCAGCCGCCGGGAAGCAGGTACATCCTTAACCGGTGTCAAGACGATGGAAGCCCGCAGCGAGGGACTGAATTTTTCCAGATAAGCGCTGTACCGCCAGCTCTGCCGCCCGCGCGCAAACACGATCTGCGGCCAGGCGGCCAGTTCGTCATACGTTACGCTGGATTGTGAAGCCAACGGATGACGGAGATTAAGATAAGCCTTCAATTCTCCGCAAAACAGCTCGCGATAGACCAGCGATGGGGAATCGACGTCCTTGCGCCAGTTCATGCAGCAGTCGATTTCACCGCTTTCAACCTGGCTTAGTCCGCGCGTAAAATCGACCGGAATCATATCCAGCCGCACCTGCGGCATTGCCTGCGTCAATTTTTCCAACGCCCTCATGAGCGGCGCTTCCGCAAACCCGATCACGCCGACTTTCAATGTCAGCGTCGCCTGATGGGCCTTCCGCGCTTCCTCCACGGCTGCCTGATATTGATGGAGCAATTGCCGGGCCTGAGGATAGAAAACCGCTCCGGCCGGCGTCAAAGCGACCTGATTGCGATCCCGTTCAAACAATTCAAATCCCAGCTCCTGTTCCAGCAGATGGATAACCCGGCTGATGGAGGGCTGCGAACAGTGCAGCGCCTGAGCGCTCTTAGAGAAATTCAACGTTTCGGCCACATGTACAAAACATTCCAAACGATCCACTTTCATTTCTGTTTTTCCTTCCTGTTGTTTCATCATCCCTTGTTATATTGATAAGCTAAATATGAGTGATACCGCGCATATCCGCTTAATCATCCTCGCTTTAAATAATCCTGACAAATTCTGTTTCCCCTGACAGCAGGAATGATTAAAAAGTCTTGAGCTTGATCATCGCGCCACATTACAACACTATTTGCTTAAACCCTTTTGAATCAACCTTGTTCCTCTTCACTCTGCCTTTGCTTAACAATTCCATTGTCAGGGATTGATGATCTTCTTCCGTAAATTCCACAATCGCGATATAATCCTCCCTGCTGTCTTCCTCATAAATGAGATAATTTCTCTTGGCGTAATAGTAGAGACTTGGCCCATCTTTCTGCACATAGACAGGCATCAAAGTTTTAGTATCCATCAGGAATGAATATCCAATTAAATCCTTATTAGATTGGTTAAAACAATATATACTTCCACAGGCATATTGACACTCTTCATCAACTCTTTCAATTCCTATTTTATAAATTTCTCCATCATAGGTTCGTTCAATTTTATTCACTAAATTCGTTAAGATTGTTTGATTCTCCTTAATCGCAAACCGGAATGTACGCTCTTTAAAATATAATTGCGTGATATTTTCAGCTTTTTCCCAATTTGAGATGAAACCGTCTTTTAATTTATAATATTGAATATCCGGTGGATCGATAGTAGGAATATTGGGATTAGGCTGACGCTCTGGAACATAACGAACGGCGATATAATCTTCATTCTCTCCCTCTATAATCTTTACTAAATGGATTTCCTTCTTCGTGGAGAAAATCTCGCTTGCTTTCCCTTTTTCGCAATCAAATAATTCCAGACTGTGTTTTCTGCCAATTAAAATATGATTGGGATAATTGGATAAAGAATGGATTGTAAAACGGTAAGAATCCGCTGCTTCCCCTTGATAAGAAAATCTTATATCAGCGGGATCCTCGGAGAGATCAATAACGTAAACTTTATTTCTATAAGACAATCCCTGACGGAAGACAACAGCGGCATATCGGCCGTTTTCTGTAAAGATAACGGAATCTGGATAACCCATATGATTAAATCTGCTAACGACCTTGAATGTGTCCAGCGAAAATAAAATTAATTCTTGATCTTTTTTAATAAATAATCGATCATGCTTCTCATCCAAACCAAGCAGTTGCTGATCACACTCATCTCCGATTAATAATCCTGCAATTTTTTTCATTTTTTCTCCCTTTTATTTATGAACTGCTGTGTATTATAATCTCATTTAACCAGATCTATCTAGATTTTTCCACTCATAGATTCTATATATCTAATGATTCTATCTGTATTTGAATCCATTTTACTAAGCGAACTGAAAAGAGAGCTGAGTGATCAGCTCTCTCTCCATGAGATTAATGGCCTTTAAATTAAAAAAGAATTACGATTCACCATAGAGTTTCAGATGTTTTCTAATTTCCTTCAAGGAATAATTCCTACAGGTTGAATCATCGGAATTTAATAAACTAAACCTTGGCGCGGTGAAATTATCATAAGAATATTTCAATTTATCTTCTGGCTCTATCTGATATATTGCGCATCCCATATCGTCCCCTAAGTCGCTAACGATAATGAATTGCTTCCCTGAATGATATTGCGTAAGGATCGAACTCAACGGTATGGTCAAGACAATCTCATAGTCATTCAGCCTCGTCTGAATAAAATAACAACAGCTATATTCGTCACTCAATGAATGTATGCACGCAAACATGGAAAGAATACCCGTATTCTTTTCAATTTTGAATGCAAACGGTCTGATTAACTCATTCGTTAAACGCTGCGGCTTCGGCATTGCTTCCGATTTATAAAAAGTTTGATTAGCTTTACTGAAAATCTGAACTTTTTCATCATTAAACCAATAACTAAATTCATATTCTTCTTGGAAGTCTATTACTTCAAATTGCAAATTTTCAAAAGAATAATAGAGATCTGGTTTTTCAATAAAAGTCTCTTCTATCACCTCTTCCGCATCGTCCTTTTCAAAATACACTTCAAAAATATCTCTTTTTGGAAATTCCAAAACCGCAATTGCGTTAATTCTTTTTTTTGATTTAACGGTCTTCGTGAATTCTAATTTTTCGCAATGGAAGACATGAAATCGCTTATTTTCAATAAGAACAACTGAATTCGGTAATTTGTTTAAAGGTATCACAGATTTGAAAATTGTAGAATGAAATTTTCCTAATTCGTGATAAACGAACTTCCTATTAAGCTGATTTACATCAATAATATAAGCGTATTTTGTAATCGAAGATGCTGTTTTCTCAGAAATGACTATCATATAATCTTCACTTGCGGTTAGCGTCATTGTTTGAATAAAGCCGAGTTTTTTTGTAGTATATAAAATTTTCTCATCCCGTAAAGAATAGATTATGAGGATATCCATATAATGAAGAAACAAAATATCATGTTTTTCACTCATTCCCAATAAATGAACTAAAATGAACTTTGCGTAACTTCCTGAAAACGAAACTACCTTTTTCATAAACGATCCCCATTTCCAGACGAGCTTGTATAAAAATACCAGGTTCTATTCTATGTTTTTATTTTATATTTTGATAAAGAACATTATCTTTATTCCATAATATCATGAATTTAAACGCTGATCTCACATTCCTGTAAAAATAACGCTTTATCTTACAGATTCTCTTTGTTTCAATTCTTATCCGGTTTCTAAAAAACTGGATTTCTAAATAAGAAACTATGCTTTACAATCTAACACTATCGGTTTTAAATTGGATCATCATGCCACACTACAACACTATCTGCTTGAATCCTTTTGAATCAACTTTGTTCTTCTTCATTCTGCCCTTACTTAACAATTCCATTGTCAGGGATTGATGATCTTTTTCCGTAAATTCCACGATCTCAATATCATTTTCTTTACTAATTTCCATATAAATTAAATAATTCTTCTTTGTATAATAGTAAAGCTTTGGACCTTCTTTTTGGGCATAGACTGGCAGAAAAGTTTTAGCGTCCATCAAGAAGGAATATCTTCCTAAGTAATCATCTTCTTGATCAAAGAAATGAACTTCCCCGCTTAAATAACGCCCTTCCATATCAACATAATCAATACCAAATCGGTATAATTGTGCATTATAAACTTGTTCAGATAAAGTTCTTGAATTAGACAATATTGATTGACTTCCATTATAAATAAAATGAATTGTCTTATCGTTATAGTACTTACTAAATTCCACCTCAACATGACTTTGCTCATGAATAGTTCCTTCTTTAATATTGTAATATCGAATATCTGGTTTCTCAAGATAAATTTTGCTTATATCCTCCTGGAATTCAGCTGCATACCGCACCGCTAGACAGCACTTATCTTCAAGCTCTATTATATTAATTAGATGAATTTTCTTATCTGTTTGATATATATAATCAATTTCATCTTTCCTGCAGTCGAATAATTCTAAGCTGTTCTTTCTACCGATGAGTACGTGATCCGGATAATTCGGAAGTCGAAAAATAGTAGATTTAAAGACATCCGCCGCTTCGCCTTTCCAAGAAAAATTTAAGTGTTTTAGATCTTCCTGCAAATTCACTAAATAGACCTTATTTGAATATGAAAAGCCTTGACGACATACAAGAATTGCATAATCTTTACTTTCACTAAATATAATCGCTTCTGGAACACCTGAAAATTTATATCTTTCCAATACTTCTAATGCTTTTAGAGAGAAAAGTATTAGTTCTTTTCCTTTTTGGATAAATAGTAGGTCGTACTTTTCATTTATCCCTAAAAGGTGATTATTACTTCCTACGCTTAGTGACAATTCTGCAATTTTTTTCATTTTTTACACCCTCTTATTTATGAACTGCAATATTAGATAATTTCATTTAATCAGATTCATAAAGAATTTACTACTAGGTTCATACATTTGAGTTATTCTTTAAAAGAAAATCTCAATTGAAAAGAGAACTGATCGCTCAGTTCTCCCCATGAGGTTAGTGGCCTTTAAACAAAATAGATTCGCAGAACTCATCATTTGCAGTAATTGCTGGTTGGAGTTTTCGAAAATCAATTTCATTTAAGCTTTGATTAATATAATCACTATCTTCTAATTTAAATATCGAAACACTGTATTGTTTTAATGCTTCCTCAAAAAAAATCAGACCTGTTTTTTCATCATATCCGTAAGCACTAATTCCCCAAACTTCAAAACTGTCATCTACCAAATGGACTACTTCTTGTGTTTTCAAATTAAATAAAGCTGAATACATTTTTCCAGTCAAAAGATCCGTATCATTTTCATTCAGAAAATCCTCTTCTTCGTTTATAAATTTTATCAGCTTCAGCCTTTGAGTTTCTTTACTCATTGGATCTCTCTTTTTTTCATATTCCGCTTTCATTTGTTTAACGATCTCTGTAATTGCCCAATGTTTTTTCATTGAGTATGTAATATATTCATCTTCATCTAAATCTCTAACAACAATGGTCCAAAAATAATCACCTGATAATGATAATTGACCTTCCCATAGTGCTAGCTTTTCTTTTTCTAGAATTACAGATCTTTTATTTATTTGATCTTTTATCAAGATTCCTCCAGAATGGAATCGAGACTGAACAATCATTCGATTATTATGATACCGTTTCCAAGCTGAATATCTTTCTTCAAATTCTTTCATTTCTGGAATGAATTGGATCGTTTCAGAGTTTATTCTATAATATTCTTTGCTGTCTATACCCAGATACGTTACCTCTAAAACATCTTCCTTCTCGCCTTCTTGTAAAAATAGCAATTTCTTTAAGAAGAATTTATTTTCTGCACTCATTATTATTTTCTTAGTATTACAATCCACTATTTTTATTTTATTCTTATTTGCAAGGATTATAGCGCTAGGAAAGCGAGAACAATTCCACACTGCATCGCATACTACCCTGTCAATAAATTCATAAGCAAAACCATCTTTTAACTCATTCATTTTGATAAGATAAGCATCTGCTTGCTGACTACTAGCAGTTTTAAAAGTCCGACATACAGCATAATTCCAATCCGCAGTAAAGGTCATGTTTTCAACCCATCGTAGTTCTTTTGTTTCAACGATGATTTTCTCTAAATCCAAGGAGTAGATTACGAATCGTGTATTACAGCTCAAAAATAAATATCGATACTTTTCATTAAATCCAATCAGGTGAGTTGTATAAAGCTTACTGCCAAATTCTTTTATTCTAAGCATAATATGTCCTCATTATATTATGTGTTTCATTACTTATCATTTCCAAAAGATCTCTAATTGTTCTTGTTTTTACTGTAATATCAGTTTTGGATAGTGAATCACAAGGTAATGAAAGCATTTTATAGTATCTACCATAAACCATATCTAACATCTTTAAATATTCATCCTTTACTATAGGAGCATGATGAATTGTATAATGTAAGTATACATAAATATCTGCAATATTTACCGTTAAATGTCTTACCTTAGTTTTATTATCAATTCCCGCCCACTTTAATACTTTTCTATTTTCATCTCTGCCAGCTTTTTGTGGTACGACGTGATGTTTTTCTTTAGCATTGAAGGTTTTATCATTTACATATTTTTTTATATTAGATAAAATGAGTCCCAATAATGCACCAAAAATTGCGCCACCTGCAGTTCCCGACAATCGACTTCCTAGTTCTTTTATTTGTTTATCCAATCCTTTATTATCCATAATTGGACTATCTATAGTCCCTGTATTAGAGCCTATGCTTGCCTGCGGAATCGTTGCCTCATGTTCTTGTTGCAACTCATACGTATTTACATAAGCTGTTAATCCCACGGCACATATAATCATAATCGCACCTTTAGCTAATTCCCTTAATACATTATGTAAGGATACCTTACCAGACTGTATTAAATGGTTAACTTCATCTACTAATAAAGATACTCCCCATCCCCATGGAAGTGTTTCTCCATCTAAAGGCATGATCGGTTCACCTTCATCTTGATTATAATCTTGACCTACTTGTGCCTTAACATAGTTAATATCATAGCCTGTCTGATTTTGATTAGCCTGGGCTGTTGCTCTCACCTCTTCCGCATTATTACCTGTTTTGTCATAAAACCGATAAGGATTGTTGTTGGCAAATGTTCTGCGGTTTTGACTTGTAATGCTTTCTAAAGTTCCTGTGTAATCATCTAACTGCAAGAACATTGCATATTGTGGTAAATAAGCTCTGTTTCTTAAATGTATTATACCACTAGGATCTTTATATTCACCATTTAAACTGAAACCATATTTATTTGATTGGCCATAATCTTCATAATAGTAATTATCTGATATGGAATAAATATTTCCTAATGTATCCGAATATGTCGTAAATGCCACTGTTCCATTAAGAGCAGTATGGTACAGCGTATTTCCAGAACCTAATCGTTCTAAGCCATAATAGTAGAATACATTTGAGCCACCATAACGTTGACTCTTTGAAATATATTCCAACTGTTCTATGTTTGTTAGTGAAACATCATTAACAAAATAATAATAGGTTTCTACAATTTCCGGTCCATCGGCATAGGGAATAACTTCATTGTAATTATTATAGTTTACCTCATACGTTTCCTCAAATCCTGTCATGTTATTGTTGGCATCATAACTATAATTATAGCGAAGGCTTGAATTACCATAATCTAAATAAGTTAAGTTTCCAAACAAATCATAATGAAAATTATAGGTTGAGGAGTTTGTAGATGTGATTTGTGTAACTTCACCATTAGCCGAATAATAGAATCGTTGTACGCCTTGCGCAGTTTCTATTCTTTCCAGCATATTATGATCATTATAAATGTAAACTTCATTACCTTCTGGTGTCTGTGCGATCCTGTCACCTTTATAATTATAGAAGTAATTCGTTGTGGTTAAATTTCCTTGAATATCCTTTTTTGTACTGGATTTCAATTGATTCATTTTGTCATAAGTATAAACGTTGGTATATTCTTCTTTGCACACTCCTGAATTTATATCGTATTTTGATTTTACTTTCTCGGTTAAAACATTTCCTTCTCCATCATAAGTATACTGTAAGTCATGAATTATCTTCGTTTTACTTTTTGTTGTTTTGGAAGACAGCTGACCATAAATATCATAGTTTACAGTTATAGTTAATCCAAGTTCTGAAATCTGATTGACATGACCGTAATCATCATAAGTATAACTTGCTTTTGGCGTTGTCAACGATCCCTCATCATCACTGTAAACTTCAATGAGCTGATTCCAATCATTGTATTTTTTTAGTTGAATATTAATTTTCGGTCCCGTAGGCTCATCAGCGTAATAACTTGGGCCACTATTATCAGTAATAATGATTTTCGTCTGATTGTCAAACAGATCATATTCATATTCTACAACATTCCCATTAACATCTTTGACTCGGATTAAGCGATCATAAGCATCGTAAGTCCTTGTTTCTGTACTATAATCTGAACTTGTTAAACGATTTCCATGAGCGTCATAAGTAAAAGTATTTTTAATATCACCGCTGAATTCTTTTACAAGGTTGCCGGATAAATCATACTCATAATTGATCTCTTTCTTATCAGCTTTAATGAGCTTTGTCTTATTACCCAGCAAATCATATTGCATGCTTAAATTAATTCCATACTCATCATGAGAAGAAATCATTTGTCCCATTAGGTTGTAAGTATACGTTGCCTCCTGCGTTACACTATAACTCTTTTTAATGAGATTGTTTACATTATCATAGGTATAGTTCACAACACGATTTTCTGCATCTTCTACTTTCGTTAAATTACCCTCACCATCATAGGCAAACCGTGTGCTGTTGCCATTTGTATCAATTTCTTCAATCTTATTATTGAAGGCATCATACGTAAAGATCTTTTCATGCTTCTGATTATCTGTTTGTTTGATTATATTGCCTGACGCGTCATACTCATAACGATATAAAATATTCTTTTTATCGCCGCTGAGATAACCTTCTTCACTGATTTTCCCAATCGAATTGTAATCGGTATACTTTTTGACACCTTGGCTCAACTCCATAACAACCTGATTATTGCCGTTATAATCTAATTGCTTTATTAATCGATCATTTTGCTTTACGGTAGTTTGATTACCATTTTTATCGTATGAATATTCAAAAACCTTTGCGTTATTAATCGTTGACTTAACAAGTTGTCTGTTCATATCATACTCATTAACCGTGATCAGATTTCCATTCGTTATTTTCGTTACATTGCCAAACGTATCATATTCGTAACTGATCGTATTATTTAAAGCATCTTTTTCAGTTACAACACGATTCATGGAATTATATGTGTTCGTTTGGATCACATTACCATTACGAATAAATTTAATTAAATTACCGCGGCTGTCATATTCATATTTTTCAGTTAATGTATTCGGATATTTTTTCTCCGTCAATTGGCCTTCTAGATCGTAAGAATACGTTGTTTCACCGTCATTCGCCGTTTTTTCCTTGACCAAGTAACCTAACGAATTGTATTCCGTATAACTAATATTGCCGCGCGTATCTTTCACACTGATATTATTGCCCGCATTATCATAAGTCATATTCACTTGATAATTATAAGGTAATTTTTTAGTAATGAGCTGCTGCTTCGCATTATATACATATTCTGTTAAGAATCCTCGCGCGTCAACTTCTTTAACTGGCTGTGAGAAAGCATTATATTGTGTTGTTGTTTTATTTCCCGCCGGATCTTTCGATTCAATCTGGTTTCCATCTGCGTCATAAACATAAGTAAACACATTGCCTAAAGCATCTGTTGTTTTTATTTCCTGACCTTTTTTATCATACTCATGTTTAATTCTATTACCATTTTTGTCAGTTTCTTCGCATAGATTACCTTCAGCATCATAAATAAATGTAGTGAAATTACCTAAGGCGTCCGTTGTCTTTATGACCTGTGATAAAGCGTCAACCTGATTCATTTCGATAAGTTTATTATTTTCTAACGTTTTTATAGCGTTGCCAAAAATATCATATTCATAGCTTGTCGTTACTCCGGATTCTTTTCTGGATAATAACTCGCCCTTAGCGGAATAGCTCATTTCTGTAACTATACCTTTGTTTGTTTCCTTAATGATATTATCAAAAATGTCATATTCATAAGTTACAACCTGCGACAATGAATTCGTCATTGTTTTTAAACGGTTATAAGTATCATAGGTATAAAGCTTCTGCTGACCGGCAGTATTGCTTTCTTTAATCAGATTTCCATGAACATCATACTCATAATTTGTTTCCAACAATGTATTATGATCCACTTTTTTCAATACATTTCCAAATGCGTCTAAAGTATTTGTGATATGATCTTTCAGCGTTTTCGTTTCTATAACACGACCGTGGTTGTCATAATGATTTTCCTCAACAAGTACATTATCTATATATTTCTTAATTAAATTGCCAAAGCCATCATATTCATAAGCTGTAATAAAATCTCGAGGAGAAATTTCTTTTAAAATCATTCCATAATCATTGTATTCATAGGTTGTAACGAATCCCTCTTTATCCCTTGATTCGACTAATTGAGAAAGTCCATTATAGGTGTAGGTTTCATTATTTCCTAAACGATCTGTTTCTTTTATTACGTTGCCCGCTGCATCATATTCTATCGTTTTCGTATGGCCCAACTGATCTGTTTCTGAAATCATATTTCCATAGATATCATAAACCCGGAAAAGCTCTGTTCCATCCTGAAATAGAATATGATTTTGATTACCATTGATATCATAACCATATTGCGTCTTTATGCCATTTTTATCAATTTCTTCAATAAGATTTCCATCCGCATTATACATTTTGGATTCTGAAATACCATTGACAGTTACTTTGGTTTCTTTACCCGCTGCATCATACAGATATTCGGTAACAATTCCTTTAGAGTCTGTCGTTTTTGAAATTAATCCTTGATCGTTATATTCGTTGACTATCGTTTGTCCATTCCAATATGTTGTTTTTGTTAAACGTTTTAAACTATCGTATTCATAAATCGTTTTTTCACCACGTTCATTAATCTCAGCAGTTAATAATCCATTCGTGAATGTGTATTGAACACTATTGCCAAAACTGTCCACAGTTTTAATTAAGTTGGAAGCTTCATCATAGGTATTTGTGGTTTTATTACCATATTTATCTGTTGTTTCTATTAGGTTTCCTTTTATGTCGTAGACATAGGTTTCCGTCTTGCCAAATTTATCAGTGTAGGACGTTTTCCTGCCTTCTGCGTCATAGGTATAGGATTCCGTCAGATTACCACGAGTTACCTTGACTGGTAAATCCATACTGTTATATTCCGTTGTTGTTATTACGCCGTTAGGATCCGTATACTTTGTGGTATTCCCCCGGCCGTCATATTCCCATTTTTCAGTTTTCCCCGTCGAATACCTTCGCTCTGTATTTCTTCCATAGGCATCAACGGCATAGCTAATCGAATACCCGTCGTGATTTTCTTTCTTGAGATGATTCAGCTCATCATATTCATAAACAACAATTTCGCCATTTGGTAAAACTGCCCGGGTTAAATTACTCCCGGTATATTCCATTTGCGTTTTCCCATTGTAAAAATCAACATGCTCAATGACCTGACTCTTGTCATTATACGCATAGCTTTCAGTCTTTCCATACTTATTTCTATGCGTGAGTACGTTCATTTGATTATCATAAGTGAAAGCTTCATAGCTGCCGTCAGAATAATTGATGCGGGTTGGAAATCCATATTCATTTTTTTCATACGATTCGATTTTACCATCAAAATCTTTAGTTTGTTCAATATCCCCATATGAATTATATGTAAACTCCGCTTTTGCGCCTAGTTCATTCGTTGAATAAAGTAATTGATTCTCAACGTTAGAATAATCGTTAGTCCTGCTTGTTCCATCGCTAAATTCAATCTTTGTAACACGCTCAAGCGAATCCACGTAATAAGTAACCGCATTCGATCCTTTTGTAACGATCGTTTTCCCTTGCTGATACTCAAAAGTTGTTACATTGTCTTCACCGTCCATTTGCCGTACTACACGATTTTGATTGTCGTAAGTATTCCGGCCTAATGAATCTCCATTCTCATCAACAATCTCGTTGATGTGACCAGCTTCATCATAAGAATAGGTTTCAGTATATCCTTGTGCGTTCGTAAACTTTGTTAATTGCCGATTTTCATTATATTCATAGTAGACTTTAGTTGCGTCCGGCAAAATAATCTCCTGGACCATATTTTGATCATTATAGTTAAATATTACTTCGCTGGCATCCGATAAGCTTAGTTTTCTGATCATCCCATATTCGTCATAAACAGGTTTAATAAACTGCCCGTTTAACTCCTGTATTTTATCAAGCAGACCATACTCATTAAAATACATAACGTTATGTGTTTTTTCGTCCGTAATTACAATTTTGTTATCATTAAAAGACAAGGTAAATGGATTATCAATATCGGTTGAATAGCTGCCGTTATTATAAAGATACTGGTATATTCTACCGTTCTCAGTTAAGTAATACAAATTTTGATTTTCATCATAGAAAGTAAACTGATCAAAATTTGTCGTAAAATTATTACCAAATAAGGACGACATGATTTCCCCAGAGGAATTATAAAAACGCTTTAGTTCGATATTTTCATAACCTTTTAATTTAATATCTACATTGGAATGATAGTAATTTCCGCTGCCTACGTTGACAGGATCAGCGGCGTAGCAGGCAAATAAACAAACATCTCCGCGATATTTGTATTCAGCTGTATACTCTGTAATCGTTACTGGCGGTCTGAAACTATCCGCATTCGGTTTCAGTGTATCTGAAGGAATTCGTATAACAATATTTTGTCCTTCAATCAAAACATTATCGGTTGTATTATTATCAAATTGGATCTGTTCTATAGGCACACCATAGTAGGCTGCCAATGAAGGTAAGGTTTCGCCTAATTTAACTTCATGAAATAAAAATCTGTCTGTATAAGAAAAGTAAGACTCATATCTCCCACTCTGATCCTGAGTAATCTCGACTTCATAGAGATAAACAGTTTCTTTTTCCGCGAAATCTGTCGTTTCCATATAAGGCGTTGTAAAATTGGCAGGTTCTTTTTCAAAATGCTGAACTCCTTCAACCGGCGAAGTTATAAAGATCGGATCTATGTAAGTTGTTCCCGGATTTTCATGAAGCTCAAAATAATGATCTTTCCCTAAGCGGACAATTTCGCCTTTATCATTAATTTTATTCAACCAAAATATAGCGTAATACCGAGGCTTTAAGATTCCATCGATGCTCATTCCATAAAACTGATCGATTCCTTTTGAGTAAATTCGTAAATTTGTCAGCATTTTATTCGGATCCAAATTAGAATCAATATCAGCGTCAACACTGTAAGTTAAGGAAATCAATGGTCTGTCTGTATTTCCTTCTGTCATAAATACATTCGGACCTTTGGTTTTATCGTATTCATCCTGTGAAATTAAGATTAATGTTTTATCTGTTCCGGCATACAAGTCTTTGGCATGGGCAGTAATGTCAAACTCTTTATATCCTGTACCCATCAGGCTTTGTGCCGATACATTACTTATTTTCTTTTTCTCCGGCAAGTTATAATAATTGGCTTTCGCCGGATCTAAATACGAATTAGTAGAATAAACGTCAATTCCGGCATGATCGACATACCCATTTACACGGAACAGCTTCATTTTAGCGTCAATGATTCTCATTCCTGCCCCAATGTCCGGCATTTTAAAGTGAATAACTGAACGTGCCCATTCGATCGTCAGTTCAGAAGCTTGTGACCGGCTCTCATAGCCAACACGCATATTTTTGGATTGAATTGCTTTCCCATCCGTACTTCTGACATACGAAGACGTTACATCAACCGTATTATAATCATTTCTAGGTGTTATAACAGGATCAATGATAATAGGATAGACTCGATTTTCACTCTCACTCCAATTATTATCCCATGTTATAATAATCTCTATCTGATTGTCATTAATTCTTTCATAATTTAGATTGACGTCGAACAGCGCTTCAAACGCTGCATCCATAAGATACGGGAGTTCATAGGTGAACTGAACTTCTCCTAGATTGTCTTTTAGCAAGAGCATCCCCGTATCGTCTTTTTCTGGATTTAAGTCGCCAATTTCGAGCAAGTATCGTAATTCATTTCCTGTAAAACCTTCTTTTAGTAAAATATTTTCTTTTACCGCAGTCGACATGATACGATATTGAAAATCAACATTGGGATAAACATCAAAATATTGAATCGTATCTGATTCAGTTAAAAAACTTGACGTATTTCCCTGATTAGCAATTGTTTTTATATCCAGTCCTTTATCATTAGCAATTTGAGATAAAACATCCTTTCCTGAGAAGAATTGAATGTCATAATAGACATCATGATTCTGTGCGATAACCGCTTCGCCTTCATTAGAAAGTGTAGCAATTCCGGCATCTAAATTCGTATTGATTTCCACAAATTCATCATCAACTTTTCGATGGACAGGATTCAAATAAACGTCAGTTTTAAAGACGCCCTCGCCAAGATCATATGTTTTTGAATTCTCTGTTCTTTCTTCAACAATTTCGGTTAAAGTTTGAGATTCTTCCTGATTGCTTAATGAAAAAATAGTTTTATCTGTCGAAGGTGTAACCGACGGCATAGTCGGTGCAATCGTCACTTCCGGAGTGCTGCTTGGTGAAACCGTTGGAATTAGAGTCGGTTCAATTGTTGGGGTTGGGCTTGGCACCTCGGGTTCTATACTTTCCTGAGGCTCCAGGGTTGGAAGAATCTCCGGCGATTCTGTCGGTTCGGGCTGTTGAGAAGGTTCTATCGTTGGTTCAGGAGTCACCACTGGATTTTCTGGTTCCTGCGTTGGTTCTAGCGTTGGTTCAGGTGTAGTACCAGAATCGGAAGGCTGACCCGATATTGAATCATCAGGAACTTCCTCATTTGTTATCAGCCGTGATTCTTTTCTCCCCTGGTTTACTTCTAGCGTTTGATATCCCTCTGTTGGTTTTAACCGTACACGGTTATTCTCTGCCTGCGCTACAAGCGCAGCGTCATTAATTTGTATGGTTAATAAGCAGACGATTAAAACTGATTTTAAAATTCCTTTTATCTTTTTAATCATTTCTCTCTCCTATATTTTTAATAATGCCCCTGTTTAACAAAGTCCAAATTTAACATCTTAAATAATAATTAATCTTGCTTTTAATATTAAGCATAAAATCCTCCCCTGTGAATACTTACGAGGGCACTATAAGCGAGTGAAACGGAATTGTCACCAAAAATCGACGTTCGTTAACATAATGCAATTCCATGTAATATTTTTTAATTGATTAAACGTTTAAGAAAGCGTTTACATATAATCGCAAATGTAATATTTAATATATGTAATTTCTGAATTATGAAATATAATTTCACAATTCACTAATTATGCTGAATATAACAATTTAAAGATCGTTATTACAATAAAAAAATACAGCGGGCTATTCCAGCTCAACTGTATTCTTTCTCCACTATTTTATTGTACCAGCTGCCGCAGAGCCTCGCCGACCCCATCCTCGTCGTTGGTCAGCGTGATGTAATCTGCGCATGCTTTTACCGGTTCGACGGCATTGCCCATCGCCACGCGCAGGCCGCAGCCTTCAAACATCGGCAGGTCGTTGACGCTGTCGCCGATGCCCAGGATCTGCGCCGGATCGATCCCCAGCTGATCAGCTGCCTTGCGGATCGCGATGCCTTTGTCCGCCTTAGCACTGATCACTTCGATATCGCCGTACGGATAAATGAAGATCCGGATACCGGAAAGCGGCCGCAGCTGCCGCGCGATCGCTTCCGTCCGGCCCCGCGCCCGGATCAACAGTTTATAAACCGGATCCGGATTCTGCCGCGCAATGGCGGGCAGATCCTGATTGGAATGCACCACAATCCGATGCTGCGGCGGCTGATCGGCGGTATAGGCCACATAATCGCCGGATAGCGGGACGTCGTGACTGCACCAGATCGTATTCAGCTGTTTCATAAACGCCGGACAATCTTCACGTTTCAGCAGGGTCAGCACCTCGTTGAGCGCCGCCCGGGGAATCGGTTCCCCCTGAGCCTGGCCATGAAAGGACCGGTAAGCGCCGACAAAGCCGATCACCGATAACCGCGGATCGATCATCTGCGCCGTCTTGTAGGCGAACTGATAAGCACGGCCGGACACCACGGCCACTTCCACGCCCTGATCCAGACAACGCCGGATCTGCTGGCGGCTCAGCGAGCCGACTTCCTTTTTTCCATTGAACAACGTTCCATCCAGATCCAGACAGACCATTCGGATCGGACGGGGACTGACAGACTGCTCCCTTAAATCGACCGGGTTGCGGTTTTCAGCCATTGCGCTTCCTCCTCATTAAGATACGGCGTTAAGGCCTCGCGAACACGCAGATGATAGCGGTTCAGCGCCTCACGGGCAGCCGGCGTCAGAACCTGCGGGTCAACCGCGTCCAGATCGATCGGCGCCAAGGTCGTCGTTTCAAATTCCATAAACTGACCGTAGAAGTTCTTTTCGCCGCGGCGGACGATTAGCTCGTTTTCAATCCGGATGCCAAATTTTCCTTCGATGTAAACGCCCGGTTCATCGGTGACCACCATTCCCGCTTCCAGCCGTTCCATTTCGCTCAGCGCCGCCGTCTTCTTCCAGCGGATTCCGTGCGGGCCTTCATGCACATTCAGCAGATACCCGACGCCATGGCCGGTGCCGCATTGATAATCCAGATTCAGCTGCCACACGGGTCCGCGGGCAAGGATGTCCAGATTGATTCCGCTGCAGCCATACAGAAACCGCGCTTCCGACAGGTTCAGCATCCCCTGCAGCACCGTTGTATAGACCTTTTTGATTTCCGGCGAACACGGCCCCAGCGTAAACGTCCGGGTGATATCCGTCGTACCTTCCCAATACTGACCGCCCGAATCGATCAAAAGCAAACCTTCCGCCGCGACCGGCACCTCGTGCTGCGGATCAGCGCTGTAATGCATCATCGCCGCGTTGGCCTTATAGGCGCAGATCGTGCCGAAGCTTTCCTCGATGAAGCCTTCCTGCTCAGCGCGCAGCGCATGCAGCTTAGTTTGAATCGAACATTCGCTCATCGCTTCTTTGCCGACGCGGGTTTTCAGCCAGTACATCAGCTTTGTCACCGCGACGCCGTCTTTGAGATGCGAACGCCGCAGGTTTTCAATCTCCGTTTCATTCTTGATCGCCTTTCTTAAGACGATCGGATTGGTTTTCTCAATCCGCCGGCAGTGCCGGGGAATCACGCGGAGGATCGCGTAATTGAGCTTCTGCGGATCGGCCCAGACCGTTTGCGCCGTAAGCGCCGCGACGTCTCCAAGGAATGTATCGTAATCCTTGATTTCAATATTCAGAGCGGACAACGCCTGCCGGTCGGATTCCGACAGCTTGCACGGATCCAGATACAGCACGGCCTGCTCCAGGGTCACGCAGCCATACGCCAAAACAACCGGATTGTACAGCACATCGTCGCCGCGCAGATTGAACAGCCACGCCAGATCATCGAGCGTCGAGATCAACAGTGCCTCAGCGCCTTCCTGGCGCATGTCCGCGCGGAGTTCATCCAGCTTCTGCGCCGTCGCCCGGCCGCTGTAACGTTCTTCTAACAAGACCGCCTTCGCTTCCGATAAGCCCGGCCGGTCCTTCCAGATCAAATCCACAAGATCCTCCGTGCTTAAAATCTGCGCCTGCTTCCTTGCCAGCATCGCTTCCAGCTGGCTGCCCAGCGCCCCGCTGACCATCCGTCCGTCGAAGGCCAGACAGCCGCCCTGCGGCATTTCCTGCTCGATGAACTGCGGGAAGTCGATCACGCCTTCCTGCCCCATCTTATATAAAGTAATCCCCGAACCGGCCAGCTGCCGCTCCGCCTGAATAAAGTAACGGCCGTCAGTCCACAGTCCCGCCTGATCACGCGTGACGACCAACGTCCCCGCCGAACCGGTAAAACCCGACATCCACGCCCGGGCCTTGAAATAATCGCCGATGTATTCGCTGCCGTGAAAATCAGACGACGGAATCAGCACGATATCCACACGCTTCTGTTCCATCACCTGCCGCAGCTGTATTAATGTTTCTCTCATAGCCACCCTCCTAGACGTCCCTTATTGTAGCTCAAATAGCGGAAAAATACAGCCTTCTTCCAACAACTTCGCCGCTTTTGCGATAACTTTGAGCCTTTCATCCTTTCTGTTCGAGGATCCTCCTTGAAAATCCTGTTCCTTTCCAAACGCTGCATCCGCCTCGTTTTCCATGCCTGCGGTATTCCTGCTTTGACTTCCGCAGACTTTCGGGAAGCGCAGCTTTTCATGATCTTCCAGCAAGCCGGCATTTTCTCGCTTTGTGAATTATGGTATAGTGATGATAACAATTTCGGAGGTTTTCATGAAAAAAATCATACTTGGATTGGTTATCAGCGGCCTGATCTTAGGCGGCTGTTCGTCGAAAATGGATCAGTTTGTCGAACCGCAGGGTACGCCGCGGCCGAGCATTGAACCGCTGCCGACCGACGCTTCGTTTGCGGGCGAGGAATGGTACGATCAGATGGAGGTCTGGCAGCTTCACCGGGAACCGGCCCGGGCTGCCCTGACGCCTTATCCTTCATCCCAGCAGGCGCTTCTGGCAGAGACCAGCGCTCTGGATGAAATCGATGCCGCCTCGTCTTCGCGGATTCAGTCGCTCAATGGCCGCTGGGCGTTTTACTATGCCGCCAAACCGACGGACCGTTTGAAGAACCTGGCGGGCTATGACGCGCAGTGGTATTGGGAAGATTGGGACACGGCGGATTGGGATCAAATCGACGTGCCGTCCAATATACAGACCCAGTGGAAGGAAGACGGCAGCTTCCGCTATGAGCCTCCGATCTACATCAATCAGATTTATCCGTGGCTGAACTATGAAGCGATTCAATACGGCGCACAGGGGCAGCCCGTCGCCGCGACCGCCGTCAACAGCGTCGGTCACTACAAACGCGAGTTTACGCTGGATGAAGGGCTGCAAAACAAGCATGTTTTCCTGCGCTTTGAAGGTGTGGAGTCAGCGTTTTATGTTTATATCAATGGTCAGCCAATCGGTTACAGCGAAGACAGCTACACACCCGCGGAGTTCAATATCACGCCTTACTTAAAGGAAGGCGTCAACACGATCGCAGTCGAGGTCTACCGCTGGTCGGACGGCAGCTACTTTGAGAATCAGGATTTTATCCGGCTGTCCGGAATTTTCCGCGATGTAACCTTGATCGGGCGGGAAGCGGTGGAAATCCGCGATCTGTTTGTACAGAGCGATCTCGCTGAGGACTACACCCAGGCGCAGGTTCAGGTTGACGTCGATCTGCGTAATCTTTCGCAGCAGCCGCAGGCAGGCTGGACGCTGGAAATGGAGCTGGTCGATCAGGGCCGCGCCGTGTTCGATCAGCCCCTGAACCTCGAAAGTCCGGAATTACCCGTTCTGGAAACGACCGAAAATCAAACGGGAACTTCGCTGAGCGCTCATTTCACGATTGATCAGCCGAAGCTGTGGACACCCGATCAGCCGCATCTTTACTCGCTTGTCCTCACGCTGAAAAACGCAGCGGGCGAGGTTATGGAAAGCGTTTGCCAGCGGATCGGGCTGCGCAAAATCGAAGTTCAGACCGCCGACGGCGTCCAGCAGATGTTTCTCAACGGGAAACCCTTGATGATCAAAGGCGTCAACCGCCATGAAACCGATCCGGTCAAGGGCCGGGCCTTGGGCGCGCAGGAAATCATCACCGATCTGAAGCTGATGAAGGCCTACAACATCAACGCCTTCCGCACCTCGCATTATCCGAATCATCCGCTGACCTGCGACGTTGCGGATGAGCTGGGGCTGATCGTCGTGGACGAGGCCAACATTGAATCGCATATCGGGGAGAAGGAGCTGGGCGTTCCCGGCAACAATCCGCTCTACAACGGATTGATCCTGGACCGGACCGTCAGCATGGTCGAACGGGATAAAAACCACGCCAGCGTGCTGTTCTGGTCGCTGGGCAACGAAGCGACGTATCACGAATATGAAATGAATGAAAATTATCCGTTCTACAACACTTCGATGTGGATCCTTCAGCGGGATCCGAAGCGGCTGCGCGTGTACGAGCGCGACAACCGGATCGGCGATACCCGCGAAACGTCGATGGTCGATGTGACCAGCAGTCAGTATTGGACGCTGGATCAGCTCAAGGATTACGCTAAGAAAAACAAGCACGCGTTTTTCCAGTCTGAATATATCCACGCGATGGGCAACGGCGTCGCGAATTTAGCGGAGTATTTCGCGTTGTTTAAAACCTATCCGCAGCTGCAGGGGGGCTTCATCTGGGATTTCATCGACCAGACGATTCTGACCGGCGACCCAGCCACAGGCCAATTCTATTACGGCTACGGCAGCGACTGGGGAACGCCGCTCAACGACGGTGATTTCTGCGGCAATGGCTTAGTCAATGCCGACCGCACCCCGAGCGCTGAGCTAGAGGAAGTGAAGAAGGTCCAGCAGGACGTCAGCTTCACCTATGATTCCCAAAAGCACCGGTTAACGATGACCAACGAATTCCTGGCGACCGATCTGAATGCTTTTGCGGTCGAGCTGAACTTCTACCAGAACGGCACGCTGTTCCATACGGCAGCCTTAAGCGAAGCAGAAAAAGCACTGCCGCCCGGGGCGGCCAAAACGATCGACGTCGCGCTGCCGGATTCTGATTCCGACGCGGAAGTGATTCTGGAGATCGACGTGAAATACAGCCAGGATCAAAGCTGGGCCAATGCTCATGGCGGAAAACAGGGCGATATCCTGGCGTTTGAACAGTTTGTTCTGCAGGAAGGCAAGCCTGCGGCATCCGTGTCCCCGGATCTTTCGCTGACCGTGAGCGAGCAGGAGGACAAATGGACGATTCAGGGCCGGACTGAACAAAATCAGGACTTTGAAATGATTCTGAATCCCGCAAAAATGGAAATTGAAGCTTACCGGCTCGGCGATCAGACCTTCCTGACCGGCGGTCCGCAGCCGTCGTTCTACCGTGCCGAAACCTCCGGCGATCCGCAGTTCTCCGAGGCTGTCCGGCAGGCTGGCAAAGCGGTTGAGTACAAATCGCCTTCGATTCAGCGCAAAGAAGAAAACGGCGAAGTAAAACAGCTGACGATCAAGGCTTCCGGGACGATCAACGAATTCAACACCGGTCTGGAAACGGAGATTACCATTCAAGGCAACGGTCAGGTCGCGGTGACGATGACGATGAAAGTACCGTCGAAAGAGAAGGTCGGTCCCGTTGCCCGGGCAGGGCTGACGCTCAATCTGGACGCTTCGTTAAACGAGATCCGCTACAATGGCCGCGGACCCGAAGAGAATTATATCGACCGCCATACCGGTTCCCGGTTGGGACAATGGAAAGCGAAAATTGATGATTTCTATAACGATCAGCTGCTGAAACCGCAGGACAGCGGCAACCGGACAGAGGTCCGCAGCCTGACGCTCAACGGTGAAACGAACGCGCTGACCCTGACGTTTGACGAACCCGTCGGCATGAACATCATGACCTGGGATGAACTTTCACTCGCTTCCGCCGCGCATCTGAAGGACGCGCAAAAGTTGGATCAGCCGCTGCTGCACCTGGATGCCGCCCAGCGCGGATTGGGCAACGGCAGCTGGGGCGCAGAACCGTTAAAAGAATATCAGATTAAGCAGAATCAATCCTATACGGTTTCGTTTCAAATCAACCCCGGTCAATAATCCTGATCGCCGGATTTCAGTCTGAAATACTCTGGTCGCCAGCTCTGTGGAAAACAGACCGGCGCCTGATGGATCGTTCAGGCAATCCGGTCTTGCGAAAGGAATGATGGGGAATCCCGGTTTACAATCGGATTTCCCTGTGAGTTCAATGAATCTTGTAAAAAGCCGCCCGATTTCGATTGTGAAATCCGACGGCTTTTCTTTCTTCATATCCGCGTAAGCAAGCTAAAGTTTCTGATAAAACACCAACGTCATCCGGGGATTCACGGCCGCCGTTTTTCCCGTCTTCTGATATCCCATTTTCTCATAGAGATGGACCAGGCGTTCCTCCTGTAAAATCGTATCCAGCTCCCATTCCCGCTCACCATGGATTTTCTCAGCCTGCTTCATCGCTTCCTGCGCATAGCCCCGGCCCTGAAACTGCGGGAGAATGAACATCGGGGAAAGGCGCTTACGACTTCCATCCTGCTTGTCGGTGACGCTGAGCACGCCAACCGGGTTCCCATCCACGTCAATGAAATAATAATAACGGTCTTTTTGCGAACAGCGCAGCCGCAGCTGGTCCAGCGCTTGATTGGCAGGACTGGTGTCGTAATCCTGATACCGTTCCAACAGCTCGCGAAAAGCAATTTTCTGCATTTCCCAGATGACCGGCGCATCCTCAGCGGACGCTAAGCGTAAAACCAATCCCATTTTTTCACCTCGCTTTGTTTCCTGATTGAAAATCAGGAATGAATCGGCCTGCCCAGCCGCAGATCCAGGCGCCATTGCGGGGCGGGTCCGTCGCCGCCCCAAATTTCATCCAGACTAATGATCTCATCCCCTTGGATTTCAATCAGGGAAGCGACATGGAAAGAAGCCTGGCAATCGGCGGAAAACACATGCACAATTGTGAAAAGAGTCTTGTCCGCAGCCACGGTTCGTTCAATCTGCCCCTCCCAATTCCCCGGATATTCGCAATTCGCCCGGATGAATTCTTCGACGGTAAATCCTTCGTTGGTGTTGATCCAGCGAATCCGTGCTTCCTTGTGAAAATATGTCCGCATCGCCTCGGCCTGTTGCTTCAGCACCGCATCCCAAACCTTTTGAACATCCATATTCCAGGCCTCCTGTCCGGCTCTGTTTTGTCTGATCTCACGCTATTTTTGATCATGATCCAAAATCAAATTTTTCCAGTTTGTCCAGGGATCAAATTCTTGACGTGATCCTGGTTCTTTTTTATTTTACCATAAATCAAAATTTCCAGGATTGAAATAAGGAAAAGCTCTGACTTGGGATTTCCCCGCGATCAGAGCTTATTTTCTTCTTCGTTATTGCCAGCGCCCGCGCGGATCGTAGTCCTGCGGATCCTTGCTTGACGCGTTGAGGCATTCTTTTTTGTTTACCTTATACTCCGGCTTCATTTCCAGCTCGCCATGAAGGATCGGATCCTGCGTCCGGATCTGGAACGTTCTGAGTTTTTCACGCAGGTCTTCCAGAATTTCCTGATAGCGCGGATCCTGCGCCAGATTCTTCCGCTCATCCGGATCGTAATAACAGTCGTACAGCGCTTCCGTATCTTTTGTCTGCGCAGCTAAATCGTTGCGCATGTAGTAATCCTTGGATGCCGACGAATCCATATTCGACAGATTCAGCTTCGTCCAGCTTTCGTCATAGTAGCGGATATATTTATACCGGCGTGTGCGTACGCAGCGAATCGGTTCATAGCTGGTATGGAAATTCACCTCGGCAAAGATTTCAGAAACCGGCTCCGCGCTGATGTCCTCGAAGACTTCCGCAAATGAGGTGCCTTCCAGATAATCTGGTTTTTCCAGCTGAAGCAGATCGCACAGCGTCGGCATCACGTCGACATGCGAAACCAAAGCGTCGATCACCTGGCCGTTAGCCTTCGCCCCCGGCACCCGCATGATCAGCGATACCCCGATCCCGCTGTCGGTCAGATTGCATTTATTAAACGGCAGCGCAACGCCGTGATCGGTCGTGAACATCACGATCGTCTTCTCCATCAGCCCTGTTTCCTTCAGCTTGGCGATGACCTTGCCGAAATTCTGATCCATGTAATAGGCTGAAGTCAGAAACTGCGCCTGATCGTGCCGGGTTTCCCCATTGTCGTCGATCGGAAACGGCGGGCGTACATAGCGCTCGTCCACCGCCTCGCAGATCTCAACCGGATAAGGCCGGTGTGTGCTGTGCATGCCGTAGCTGAGGAAAAACGGTTCGTCCGCTTTCGCCTGATCCAGCCACTGGCAGACATGATCGGCATTGACGGCGTCCCACAAATGCAGATCTTCCTTTTTATACGGATCTGCGGAAGCGGTCAGCACCTCGTTGTAGCCCAGCTTTCCGGGCGCGTCGGCGTCCAGATACCAGCCGGATTCATGCTGGATGCCGCACAAGACAGTATGATAGCCATGACGCCCCAGAAACTGCGCCAGATGGCGGCGGTAGTCGGTCAGTCCAAAGCCCCGCTGAGCCAGACCGAGCATCCCGTTTTGATGCGGATAGGTCCCTGTCAGCAGCGCCGCGCGGCTGGGCGAACAGGTCGGCCCCGCGCAGTATGCCTGTGTGAACACGGCGGCATCCCGGGCAAACGCCAACAGATTGTCCGTCGGCGCGTTCACGCCGTAGGGGCTTACCATCCGCCCGCTGTCATGGGTGTGGATATACAGAATATTCATGGTTATTCCCCTTTCTTTTCAACAAAGACCGGGCTTGTCCAGGCACATCCTCCGTTTCTTTCCCAGATTCGTAAGCGCAGATGCTTGACGTCGCTCAGATCCAGCGTTCTTTCCAGCTGGACATGATAGCCGCTTTCCACAACGGCCTGGCCGATTTTGAATTTATACGCGTTATGCCACCACGGGTCAGTCCGGTAATAGTCTGTGAAGTTAAAGCGGTCTTTCACCAGCTGACGCGCTTCCTCTTCCAGCTCCACGACCCGCGAGGTCTTCAACAGATCCCCGACCGCCAGCGGATATTCAACGCCGTCGACAGTCAGCAGCACCGTGCCTTCCCGATCGGTTTCCACTTCAAAGATAAAGCCTTCCGTCGTAACGGCCGACGGTCCCATCCACTTGCCCGTAGCGGTCGTCTTGTACGTTGTCAGATCAAATTCGCAGCGGTTGTCTGTCACGTCGTGCAGATCCTGTCCGAAGTTACTCCAGCATTTTTCAATACTGAGGAGTTTTCCGCCTGGAACTTCCAGCGCGCCCTTCCAAGAACGCGAAGCGATGTCCGGGAAAATCCGGCGGTCTGGTCCCCAGCCGAATTCCACTTTAAATTTGAAACGGATCGTCTCACCCAGCGGCTTGCGCTCCCAGGTGGAGGTATGCGGAATCATCTCCACAACCTGATTGTCTTCGATGACTTCGATCCGGTCGATCGCGTCGCTGCCGATCACGTCCAGCGTCAGTTTCGCTTCCGGGTTCGGTTCGATCACATCGCCCATCAGCTTGCCGTCGACCTGCATCCGGACCTGAATCCGATCCTTCGATACGCCGTAGGTATGGCGCTTCTGCATCGCATCCCAGATCGCTTCCTTCGTGTTGTCCTCAGCTAAGCAGGCCATGTAGCCAAAACCGTAAACGCAAGGGGCGGAATGGTTGTCGCCCGAAGCGATGACGCCGAATTTATAGCCGTCTTCCCAGCCCCGCTCAACACAGGTTTCGCCTGTCCGCGGTCCCATGTGAACATGGCGCGTCATTTCAATCGGGCCATTGTCGTTTTCACTGCTGCCGTGGGAAGAATAGATTTCCACAAACGGCGAGAAGGTTTCGTTATGCGTCGCCCAGTTCTTGCCGCGGTTTTCCAGCTGATAAGCCAGATGATGCGGAATCCCGATCACGTCCTTGCCCGCATACGCTTTAACCAGATCCGCATAGCGCAGCGGATATTCCATCTTCTGCCGGTTGTCCTTGCAGAAAACATTGTGATCGCCGTCCTGTCCGGCGCCCTGCCACTCGTAGCCCATAAACATCGGGAATCCGGCGGCGTTGACTTTCTCCGTAAACTCGCGCAGCGCTTCCCAGTCTTTTTCAATCACGTCCAGCTGATAACGGTCTTCCACGCCCAGCCCTGTTTCATCCTTACGCATTGTATAAGGATAATAGGCAATCGGCCAGAAATCCATCATCTTCTGTACCTGGTCAAACCATTGCGGCAGTTCGTTCATCTGTTCATGGTGAATGTTGCTGTGCATATCCGTCCAAAGAATTTTATAATCCATGCGTCTTCTTCCTCCCTTTATCGTTATTGTTTACGCTCATTTCTGTTTCATCAGAGAATGAAGGCTCATTTTCTGATGAAACAGACAGGCGCTGTCAACGCCTGACTGTTGTGAATTACATAATGCCTAACAGAACCATGACAGCGGCCAGACCCAGGATGCCCAGGATCAGCTTATTGCCGCTCCAGCCCTTTTTGTCCGCCAGCAGCCAGCAGCCTACGGTGACTAACATCGGGACCAGCGTCGGCATGATCTTGTTCAGGATTTCCTGAATCGAAACGGTCATTTCTCCCGCTGTGAAGACAAACTTGATCGGCGCAGCCACGGTCGTCGAAGCGACGCCGCCGATAACGATCAGACCGACCATCGTCAGCGCAGTCGTGATCTTGTCTTTGATTTCCTTGTTCATCAACAGCTTGACGGCATCCATACCTAAATCATAGCCCTTCATGAACATGAAGTATTTTAACGGAATAACGGTGCCCAGCCAGGCGATCACAAAGAAGATCGCGCCGATCGGCGAACCGCCGGCGGACAGACCGATCGCGATCGAAAGCAGGATCGGGCTGTAGGTTCCCATTAAGATGGAATCGCCGATGCCGGCAAACGGTCCCATCAGGGCGTTCTTGGTGCCCATGATCAGTTCCGCGTCGACTTCGCCGCCATTGGCCCGCGCTTCTTCCAGAGCGATCGTGATGCCCGGAATAACGCTGCCCAACTGCGGTTCCGTATTGAAGAACTGCATGTGGCGGGTCAGCGCCGCTTTCAGTTCCTCCGGATCATCGCCGTATAACTTTTCCAGAGGTTTCGACATCGTATGACAGAAGGCTAAACCCTGCATACGTTCAAAGTTCTGCGCGCAGTGGTGGAAGAACATCCACGTCCAGGCGGCGTTCTTAACGTCCTTGCGGTCCAGTTTCTTACTCATCGTAATCTCCTCCTTCATCCGCGGCAGCCGCGTTGCCGGCGCCGTTATATTTGGCCATAACGAACAGCAGCGCGACGCCGACAGCCATAATGGTTAACGCTGTCGTTGTCATGCCGGTCGCCTGGGTGATGATCCAGCCCATTAAGAACAGCACGATCATCCACTTTTCAGCAACGATCTGCTTCAGCAGCAGCGCGAAGCCCAGCGCCGGAAGCATCTTGCCAGCAACCTGCAGGAACTGTAAGACGATCGGCGGCAGCGCGTGCAGAATCGCTTCCGCAGCCGGAGCGCCGAAGTAGCAGGCGATCGTTACGACGCTGACGCGTTCAACTAAATGCAGAATTGTACCGCACAGATTGTTGCGGGCGATTCCCGAAACATTCCCCTGTTCCGCACATTTATCGCCCTGGTGAACCCAGTACGAGTTGACGGTCATCGTGAAGTTGTGCATTGCGGTGCCTAACGCGCCTAACGGAATGGCCAGCGCGATCGCCGCTTCCGCGCCGCCGCCCGCAACCATCGCTAACGGAATACCGATGAACGCCGCATAGTTCACGTCAGACGGCATTGCGCCGCCTGCGACGATCTGGCCCAGATACATCGCCTGAACCGCCACGCCGCACAATACGCCGGTGGTGACGTCCCCCAGAATCAAACCGACGATAGCGCCCGCTACCAACGGTCTGCCGACACAGTAGAATCCGCCAGTCGTGCCAAACAGCCACGGTACCTGGTTTCGGCCGAGATAAGCGAATACGCCTATCAGTAGTGCCTGAATTAAAGACATAATGTTTTTCCTCCCTATTTCTCATAAACCCCTCAAGGTTTATCTCCGCAATCATTGTATTATCAATATTATAATTTATCAATACAAATTTTGTAATTTATTGACAATAAATGTCGTTTTTTCGCAATTTGTATTATTTTAAACCCCTTTCTTTCTTGTGACAATAATACAAATATGCTATAATTCCTCCGGAAGGTGAAACCATGGCAAGCTCAAAGCAAACGCGGATTCCGCGTTATAAACAAATTGAAAACGACCTGATCGATAAGATCAACAGCGGCGTTTACGTTACGGACGATCTGCTTCCCACCGAAGCGGAGCTGTCGAAGGAATACGGCGTCTCGCGCGTGACCGTCCGCCAGGCCCTGGGCAATCTGACGGCCAAGGGCTACATTTACCGCAATCAGGGCAGCGGTTCGTTTGTCGCCAAGCCCAACGTCATCCAGCGCACCCCGCTGATCAAAAGCTTCAGCGACGATATGCGGGATATGGGAAAAGTTCCGACCTCGATCGTCAACACCTTTTCCGTCACCACCGCCGGCAAGACCGTCGCGCGGATTCTCGGCATTCGTCCGGAGGATCGGATTTATTACATCGAGCGGACGCGGATGGCCGACGACGTGCCGATCATGTTTGAACGCACCTACATGGCCGTCGATCTGCATCCCGACATGTCGATCAAAATCCTGGAATCCTCAAAATACGATTATGCCGAAAAAAACGGCTATGACATCGACTGCGACTATCAGAACATCTCGGCGATTTTCCCGCCAGAATACATTGCGGAAATTCTGCGCTGCGATCCCAAGATGCCGATCATCAAGATCGCGAACACGGTTTATATGAAAAACGGGAAGATCTTCGACTTCGATGAATTGTATCTGCATCCCGAATTGTACCAGCTGAATATTGTCAAACGCCGGGAATAATCCCGGTTTTTCTTTCCCCCAAGCGAGCGGCAAGGACAGCGCCCCTTGGGCTGAATAAGTTGGTTTTGATTTCGGCGGTCTGATCCAAATGATAAAACGAACGATCGGGGCCTTTACCGTTTTGCCATTCTGATCAAATAATGTTATTCCAACGTAGTACCCGGAGCGGATTTCATTTTTTTAAATAAGAGGTGAGGGACGATTTGTATTTGGAGGTTTGAAGGGGGTTCCTGATCAGGAATCAGTTTGGAACTAGAAAATCGTCCCTCTATTATTAATATTGCGCAAAATTGAAAATAACCCCCTAACTTTTCTGATTTTTTTAATATTTTTACTATTTCAGTGTTTTCGCCTCTGTTTTTCTTTCAATTCCGTGATTTTCTTCCCGCAATCCCTTACAATAAGATCAAGGTCCGGAATCTTGAATCAGCTCAGGAATAGAACCCAAAAAGGAGGTTTATCTCATGGAATTAGAAGAAGTGATCGCTCAGCGGCGAAGCATTCGCAAATTTGAAACGAAGCCTGTGGAAAAGGTCAAGCTGGAAAAACTGATCGAAGCCGCGCGACTGTGTCAGTCAGCGAAAAACCGTCAGCCCTGGCAGTTTATGATTTTAGAAAACGGCCGGAAAGATCAGGTCGCCGAAATTATGCTTCAGCTATTTGAAAGTCACGATGAAGAACTGCCCGGATTTGTCAACAGCTCGCGGCACACCGCCCAGGTCATAAAAAACGCCCCGGTCTTGATGCTTGTCTTCCGAGAGCCGGACGAGCTGTGGACTCCCGGTGATTTGTTATCCATCGGCGCCGCGATTGAACATGTTTGCCTGGAAGCCGTCAATCTCGGCTTAGGGGCCTTATGGATCCGCGATACCGAATATACCGAAAAAGAGATCTGCGCCTATACCAGCTATCCCCAGCTGCAGCTGGTCTCCGCGATCGCGCTGGGCTATCCGGCTGAACACCCCGCTCCGCGCCCGCGGAAATCCCCTGAAGCGCTTCTGCTTCCATTTCAAGGACGGTAACCCGTCCTTTTTCATTTTTCCAGTCCAGCCGGGTATGATTTGACCCGGCCGGTTTATCCTATATAAAGGACAAGAAGCCGAAGCGGTCAAAACTAAAAAAGCATCGCGATTGACAGAAAAAGCGATGTGCGTTATCCTATTTTCAGATACCCCCTAGGGGTGGGGTATTCGAGGTGATGATATGAAGAAAACTTATGATGTTACAGGCATGAGCTGCTCCGCCTGCAGCGCCGCGATCGAGCGGGGCGTACGCAAGCTGGACGGCATTGAACAATGCGACGTCAATCTGTTGGCGAACAAGATGACCGTCAGCTTTGATGAAAATCAGCTGACCAGCGATAAGATCCTGCAGGCTGTCGAACAGGCCGGCTATCATGCCGAGGAACACGGCGCGCCCGCGGCGGCTTCCAAAGCGTCAGCCGCGGAAAATCCGATGGAGAAGCAGATCAAAACGATGAAGACCCACCTCATCGTCTCCGTCGTCTTCATGCTTCCGCTGTTCTATCTGTCGATGGGCCACATGATGGGCTGGCCGCTTCCGGCGTTTTTCCTCGGTCATGAAAATACGATGAACTTTGCGCTGACGCAGTTTCTGTTGTGTCTGCCGATCGTGATCGTCAACGGCCACTACTTTACCAACGGTTTCAAGAACCTGTTCCGCCGCTCGCCGAACATGGATTCGCTGATCGCCATCGGTTCCACGGCCGCGATTGTCTACGGCGTGATCGCGCTGTATGAAATCGGCATGGGACTGGGCACACACGATATGGTCAAGGTTCACAGCTGGGCGATGGACATGTACTTCGAAACTTCGGCAATGATTCTGACCTTGATCACGCTGGGCAAATATCTGGAAACCCGCTCCAAGGGCAAAACCTCGGAAGCGATCGCCAAGCTGATGGATCTCGCGCCGAAAACAGCCTGGGTCCGCCGCGGCGAAGAGTTCGTTGAAATTCCCGTCGAGGACGTCCGCCCGGGCGACCGCCTCCGCGTCAAGCCGGGACAGAGCGTACCGGTTGACGGCGTGATCGTGCAGGGCAGTGCGGCCTTTGACGAATCGGCGATCACCGGCGAAAGCATTCCGGTCGAACGCACCGTCGGCGAAAAAATCATCGGCGCCACCGTCAACAAAAGCGGCGCGGTGGAAATGGAAGCGACGCTGGTCGGCGAGGACACCACGCTCTCGCAGATCATCCGGCTGGTGGAGGAAGCGTCAGCCTCCAAAGCCCCGATCGCCAAGCTGGCCGACAAGGTCAGCGGCGTCTTCGTTCCCGTTGTAATCACGATCGCCCTGGCGGCCGCCGTCATCTGGCTGCTTCTGGGTGAATCGATCAGCTTCGCGGTATCGATCGGAATCGCCGTCCTGGTCATTTCCTGTCCGTGCGCGCTGGGTCTGGCAACGCCGACCGCGATCATGGTCGGCACCGGCAAGGGTGCGGAGAACGGTATTCTGATCAAATCCGGCGAAGCGCTGGAAACAGCGCATTCCTTACAAACCGTCATTCTGGATAAAACCGGAACGGTCACGACCGGCAAGCCGGAAGTCACCGAGGTTACGGTTCTGGGCGAAAGCGAAGCCGCGCTGCTGGACGCCGCCGTTTCCTTGGAAGCGGTGTCCGAGCATCCGTTGGCGGAAGCGATCGTGCGCTATGGTCAGAAACAAAACGCCAGGATTAAAGCCATCGATCAATTCGAGAACATCGCCGGCCAGGGGATTCGGGCGTTGATCGACGGCCAGCCAACCGCCGCCGGCAATCTCAGAATGATGCAGGCGATGGGACTGGCTGACGAGCAGATCGAACAGCTGCATCACAACGCCGCCTCGCAGGGCCGCACGCCGCTGTTCATCGCCCAGAGCGGAGTGGTTCTGGGAATGATCGCCGTCGCCGATACGATCAAACCGACCAGCCGCGCTGCGGTCGCTGAGTTCAAGCGGATGGGGATCGACGTCATCCTGCTGACCGGCGACAACCCGCAGGTAGCCCAGGCGATCGCCGCCCAGGCCGGGATCGACAACGTGATCGCCGAGGTCCTGCCGTCCGATAAGCAGCGGGTTGTCAGTCAGGTTCAGGCCGAAGGCCGCAAGGTCGCCATGATCGGCGACGGCATCAACGACGCTCCGGCGCTGGCCCAGGCGGACGTCGGCATCGCGATTGGCGCGGGAACGGATGTGGCGATTGAATCCGCCGATATCGTCTTGATGAAAAGCGATCTGTGGGATGCCGTCACGGCAGTCAAGCTGTCCAAAGCTGTCCTGCGCAACATCAAGCAGAATCTGTTCTGGGCTTTGATCTACAACAGCATCGGGATTCCGCTGGCCGCCGGCGTGTTCATTCCGCTGTTAGGCTGGAAGCTGAATCCGATGTTCGGCGCGGCGGCGATGAGCTTAAGCTCCGTCAGCGTTGTTTCCAACGCGCTGCGGCTGAAATTGTTCTCCAGTCCGCGTCCGGCTGAACTCCCAGAAGCTTCTTCGGCGCCTGCCGCGCAGGTTGCCGTCCAGCATATTGAATTGAAAAATAAAGGAGAAAAGAACATGACAAAAACTATGATCGTAAACGGAATGGCCTGCGCTCATTGCAAGGCCCGTGTCGAAGCCGCGCTCAACGCCGTCGCCGGCGTCGAAAAAGCAGAGGTCACGCTGGAAGAAAAGAAAGCGGTCGTTACCTGCAGCCAGCCGGTGGAAGACAGCGTGCTGATCCAGGCCGTTACCGACGCGGGATACGAAGTCGTTTCCGTTGCGTAAATGAAAGCCGACGCCGCCCGCACCCTGCAGCTGTTAAAAACGGCGCGGGGACAGATCGACGGCGTAATCCGGATGGTCGAGGATGACCGCTACTGCATTGACATCTCCAACCAGATCCAGGCCGCCTCGGCGATTCTGGCAAAGGTCAATCAGGAGATTTTAAGCGCCCACATTCACGGCTGCGTGAAGGACGCGATGCATGGCCAACCGGAAGACGCCGAAGCGAAAATTGAAGAAGTGCTGGAAATTCTGGACCGCTGCTTATAGCGTTGGATCTCTTTGTCTATGAAGCCCGGAATTTTCCGGGTTTTTTTCTGTTTCTTAAAGGGTTGTCCCTGCCCGCTTCCATTTTTATCCCTTTTCTACCACTTTCGTTTCCCCGCTTTCTGAAACAGTCCGGTAAGGGAACAGGCCCGCATGCTATAATAAAGAAAAGAACGGCCTCACGGACTGCCCGCCAGCTTGTCCGAAGCGGGAAGTCCTCCGATCAATCAGGAGGAACGCTTATGAATATCATTATTTCCGGCTGCGGCAACGTCGGCTATCATCTGGCCCGCACGTTGATGAAAGAAGGGCATAACGTCACCGTTATCGATGCCGATCCCGAAGTCTGCCAACGCGTCAGCCGCCAGCTCGATGTTCTGTGCCTGCAGGGATCCGGTATGGATCTTGACGTCTTACAAGAAGCCGGCGCCGCGCAGGCTTACCTGTTCATCGCCGTGACGCGCGATGAAAAAGCCAACATGCTCAGTGCGTTAATGGCCCGCCATTTAGGCTGCCGGATCGCGCTGATCCGGCTTCAGGAATCAACGGCGCTGAAATCGTTGTCACTGCTCAGCCGCGATCTGAAGCTGTCCTTATCGCTCAATCCCGACGAGCTGGCGGCCCGGGAGCTTGTCCGGATTCTTGAATTTCCCGCCTCAGTCAGCGTCGACAGCTTTTCCGCCGGCCGGGTAGAGCTGATGGAATTCGAGGTTCAGCCGGATTCGCCATTGATCGGAAAGAGCTTGATCGCCATTCGCAAAGCCTATCCAGGCCGGTACTTGTTCAGCTTATGCCTGCGGGATACGCAAGCTTCAATTCCGCGCGGGGATTTCATCGTCCAGGCCCGGGATCATTTAACGCTGATGGCTTCGCGCTCCGAAGCGCTGGCTTTCTTCAGCCGGCTGAAGCTGCAGACGGCCAGAATCCGGCAGCTTCTGATTCTGGGCGGCGGCGATCTTGGTTTATCCCTTTGCCAGCAGCTGGCGGGTCAGCCGATTCAGATCACGCTGGTTGAAAAAGATCCGGCCCGCTGCGCGCTGATCAGCGCCTGGTTTGAAAAAGTAGACGTTTGTCAGGGTGACGCTACCAATCATCCGTTTTTACAAACCTTAAACTTTGACGCGATGGACGCGGTGATGGCCGTGACCGGCAGCGACGAAATCAACGCCATGCTCGCGCTGTACGGAAGAAGCCGGGGCCTCGGATTAGTCTTCTGCCGTCAGAACACGCATTCCTATCTGCCGATCCTGCAGGAAGCGCGCATCCGCACGGTCATGCCCAAGGATCTGGCGACGGAACAGATTCTCGGCTATGTCCGTTCAGTGGACAGCCGGGATGAAAATCCGATCGTCACGCTGCATGCGTTAGCCGGCGGTCAGATCGAAGCGCTTGAATTTGAAGTTGGGCCGGATGCCCAAAGGATAATCGCAGCGCCCCTGCAGAGCTTGCCGTTAAAGAAAAACATTTTAATCGCCGCCATTCTGCGGCATGCGCGAATGATCATCCCCGGCGGCCAGGATCAGCTGCGTCAGGGCGACTTCATCATCGTGTTAGCTCCAGCGGGCCATGTGCGGCGGCTGGCGGATCTGCTTGAGAATCCGCCGCGGCGAGCATGAACTGGAAGTTAGCCGGGCAAATCACCGGCGCATCGCTGCTCGGATCCGCGGCGGCGATGATCCTCCCGCTGATCTTCGCTGCGATTTCAGGAGAACAAATCAGCGTATTTCTGATTCCAGTGCTGGGCTGCGCTCTGCTCGGAGGCCTGTTGTTTCGGCGGGGCCGGGGTGAAGTGGTCATAAACGCCCGCGAGGGTCTGCTCAGTATCGGACTTTGTTGGCTGATCTTATCGCTCAGCGGGGCGCTGCCGCTGCTTCTGACCGGGCAGATCGCACCGATCGACGCCGTCTTTGAAATCATTTCCGGCTATACGACGACCGGGGCGACGATCTTGCCTGAGGTCGAGGCCCTGCCGCGTTCGCTTTTGTTATGGCGGGCGTTAACGCAAGGAATCGGCGGGGTAGGCTTCGTTGTGTTTATGATCATGTTGATCCCCGCTTCGCAAGGCAGCACGATGAATCTGGCGGAAGCCGAGGCCAGTCCGGCCGCGGAGAAATTATTTCCGCGCTTCCGTCAAAGCGCCGCGGTTTTGTGCGGCGTTTACGGCGCGCTGATCCTCGTTGAAGCCCTTCTCTTAAGGCTCACCGGGATGCCGCTGTGGGAGAGTCTCTGCCATGCGTTGGCGACGGCGGGTACCGGTGGTTTTTCAACCCGCACGCTTGGCGTCGCCGCCTTCCACTCCCCCGTCATCGAATCGATCATCGCGATTTTCATGTTGATCTTCGGCGTTAATCTGAAACTGGTCTGGCTGTTTGTCACAGGCCGGACAGCACAAGCCTTAAAAAACGAAGAATTTCGCTGGTATGCCGGATTGTTCCTGCTTTTCTGGCTGATGATCGCCGGCAGTCTGATCCTGGATGGAAAAGCGTTAGTCAACGCCTTGGGCCTGGCGTTTTTCCAAACCGCCAGCGCCGTCAGCACGACCGGTTTCGCAAGTGCGGATTTCAATCGCTGGCCGCCGCTTTGCCGGCTGCTTCTGCCCTTGATCACAATGTTCGGTGCCTGCACCGGTTCCAGCGGCGGCGGTCTGAAAATCGGGCGGGTCATCGTGGCAGGGAAAGCCATGAAACGGGAGCTGCACCGCAGCCGCCAGCCGCAGATCGTCAAAACGATAACGTTGGATCAACGCCCTGTTTCGGAAGTCACGATTCAGCGCACCCTGACCTTTATCCTCATTTATCTGTCGTTCTTTCTCTGCGGCTGGATTTTATTAGCCGCCTGCGGTTTAGATCTGGAAACCTCCGGCAGCGCCGTGCTCACCTGCATGAACAATTCCGGAACCGGCCTGAACGCCGTAGGACCGCTGGGCAGCTATGCGGCCTTTTCCCCGTTTGCCAAGCTGACGCTGTGCCTGGTCATGTTAGCGGGAAGATTGGAATTTTATCCGCTGATTTTAGTCTGCCTGCCTAAGACCTGGACCGCCCCGGCGCTAAAAATGAAATCCGGGAAACACGGATCTTAGCATCCAAACTTTCTTTGGCGGCGGAAGCAACAGGAATCGCTGGTAAAAGACTTGAACAAACGAAGAAAGTCGCATACAATTTTTCTATGAAACAGATTATTTTAGGCGCGCTGGCGCATGTCGACGCCGGCAAGACAACCTTGTCGGAAAGTCTTCTTTATCAATCCAATCAAATCCGGAAGCGCGGCCGCGTCGATCATCAGGATACTTTCCTCGATTACGACGATCAGGAGCGCAGCCGGGGTATTACGATCTTTTTAAAGCAGGCGATGTTCCCGTGGAAGCAAACTGAATTCACACTGCTGGACACACCCGGCCACATCGACTTCAGTGCGGAAATGGAGCGCACGCTGCAGGTGCTGGACTACGCGATCGTGCTGATCAGCGGCATCGACGGCGTGCAGGCGCATACGCATACGATCTGGAAACTGCTGGAAACCTATCATGTTCCGGCGTTTGTCTTCGTCAACAAGATGGATATTGCCTACGACGACGCGGCCACGCTGATGACTTCGCTGCAAACCCAGCTTGATCCGCGGATTATCGACTTTACGCAGGTGGACACGCAGATGGAAAACATCGCGATGCAGCGCGACGACCTGCTGGAAAGCTATCTTGAGCAGGGGACGCTGACCCCTTCCCAGATCCAGAGCGCCATTGCGGACCGCTCGCTGTTTCCCTGTTATTTCGGCTCCGCACTGAAAGCGGACGGCGTGGAAGCGCTGTTGGACGGACTGGACGCCTACACCGCAATGAAACGTTATCCGGAGACCTTTGGGGCCCGGGTTTATAAAGTTTCCCGCGACCGTCAGGGCACGCGTTTAACGCACGTTAAAATCACCGGCGGCGTTTTAAAAGCCAAACAGGTACTGGACAACGGCGAAAAAGTCGATCAGCTGCGGTTGTACTCCGGCGAGCAGTTCACCATGGTCAACGAAGTCCCAGCCGGTCAGGTTTGTTGCCTGAAAGGACCGATGAAGCTCGGCATTCACGACGGACTGGGGTTTGAGCAACCCGCTCGGACGCCGGTGCTTTCCGCCTGTCTGAGTTACAGCCTGATCCCGCCGGCAGGCTGCGATCCGTTCGCGTTATACCGTCAGCTCAAGCAGTTAGAGGAAGAAGATCCCCAGCTGCATCTGCAATTTCATGCGCCGACTCAGGAAATCCGCATTCAGATCATGGGCAGCGTCCAGATTGAGATCTTGAAACAGCTGATCGCCAGCCGTTTTCACCTGGACGTGGAGTTCGACGAGGGAAAAATCAATTACAAAGAAACGATCTGCGAGACGGTGGAAGGTGTCGGTCATTACGAGCCGCTGCGCCATTACGCCGAGGTGCATCTGTTGCTTGAACCACTGCCGCCCGGCTCCGGGGTGCAGGTGACTTCCGACTGCCCGGTCGATTGGTTAGCGCTGCCGTGGCAGAAAATGGTGCTGAACTGTCTGGATGAAGTCGAAGTTCCCGGCGTATTAACCGGTTCGCCGATCACCGATATCAAAATCACGCTGATCGCTGGGAAAGCGCATGTCAAGCATACGGAAGGCGGCGACTTCCGTCAGGCCACGCTCCGGGCGCTGCGCCAGGGTCTGCGCAGGACAACCTGCCAGCTGCTGGAGCCGGTCTATCAGTTCCGCATGGAGCTGCCCGCCGGTCAGCTGAGCCGTGCGCTGTTCGATCTGGAACGAATGCAGGCGCAGGCGTCGATCACGCAGAATCAGACCGACACCGTGGTTCTGGAAGGCACGGCTCCGGTTTCCAAAATGCGGAATTATCAGACAGAGCTGACCGCTTACACGCATGGTTTAGGCCGATTGGTCTGTACGTTTCAAGGTTATCAGCCCTGCGCCGATCAACAGGCACTGATCGAAGCGATCGGCTACGACTGCGACGGTGATCTCGACTTCCCTGCGGATTCCGTTTTCTGCAGCCATGGCGCAGGATTTCTTGTGCGCTATGACGAAGTGGAGGAACACATGCATATCGAAGCTCAATGGCACCCGCAGAAAACCGAGACGATCGATTCCGGCTATCATCATAACCGCTATACCGTCGACGACGCCGAGCTAAAACGCGTCATGGAACGCACGCACAAGCCAAAGGAAAAAGTGGCGGTACGCGCGCCGGTCAAGCGCACGGAAATACCGGAACATATTGAAATCCAGCGGCAGAAGCCCAAGACGAAATGTCTGTTAGTCGATGGCTACAATATGATTCATTCGTGGAGTGAACTTGTTCCGCTGGCTCAGGAAGATCTGTCCGCAGCCCGCGATCAGCTGATCCAGCTGCTTTCCAGCTTCCAGGGAACCCGCACCGGAATTTTGATTTTGGTCTTCGACGCGTATCAGGTCAAGGATAATCCCGGCTCAATTCAGAAGCTGCATAACCTGTACGTCGTCTACACGAAAACCTCGCAGACGGCCGATTCCTACATCGAAAAAGCCACACATCAGCTCGCCGACGAATTTGAGGTTACTGTCGCAACCTCCGACGGGATGGAACAGCTGATCATCATGGGGCAGGGCGCGATGCGCCTCAGCTCACGCGAGCTGGAAGCCCAGGTTCAGCAGCTTCGTCATCAACATCGCAAACAGGAACGGGAAAATCTTGAACCTCACCGCCCGCTGAAAGAGCTCAAAACCCTGCTTTCTGATCCAGAGGACGATCAGTAAACTCAATGTAAAAACTTCCGAACACATAAAAAAAGCGCAGGCTCTAAAAGTCTGTGTTTTCTTTGTTTTTGATCGTTATTCCACGCTGTTCATCCAGTTCCTAAATTCTTCAATTCGAGCTTGTTCCTCGGCTTCCGTCAAAACAGCAGAGTTCTCACTTTCTTCAATGTTATGCGATTTTATGAACTTCGCGCCTTTGTAATAATGAACGGTTGGGATTTTTGTGATCGCATAACGATCCAGAAACGCCAGGAAATCCTGAATCGCCTGCTCGGCTGCCTTTGCATCCTGCGTGGAACAGGCAGCGATGGAATCTTGGAGATCAAAGAAATAGTAAGCAGCCGGCTGACTCAGTTTCAGCTTTTGGGTATCTTCAACGATCGCCTGACAGGTAACATCCTTTCCCGCACAAAACAATATGAAATAGTTTTCTTCAGTATCCGCCAGACTTTCCAATTCCGCTTCCGTAATCGACCGGATCTTCGGACTGCGGCTGATCTGTGCGCCCAGGCTGGACTTTTTGTCAGAGGCACAGCCGCAAAGCAATAGACTTACGACAATAAAAGCTATTATTTTCTTCATCGTTAATTTCCTCTTTTCTTACTACTCTGCCACTATTAAACTGTGCTGTTCACGAATGTAATAAAAGACGAAGCGTTTCCCCATTTTGGAATTCTTCGTCTTTTTTCTCTTATTTTTACACCCTCGGTTAAGAATCAAGCTTTATCAATCAAAACTTCGTCTTTCGATTGGAAGCCTCGCTTCATTCTTCATTGACTATGGAATAAAAACCAAAGACTTAAATTATTGAATAAACTCTCCGTTATCCTTGTCCATTGGTATGCCCTCTCCAGACTCACTTTCTATTATTGATTCAAAGTCATCGTTTTCTTTTCAGTTTCCTCTCCCCGTTCTGGTAACGAAGAAGGAAACGGCTTAAAATTCGAGCAGCACCTGTTTCATGAGAACCTCCTGTGAGATCGTTGGATCTTTGTATTGATCCTCATCTCTTTCTTTATCTATATAATACAAGATATCCAAGAAGGAAACAGTCTGTTTTTTCAAAAAATTTTAGAGTATAATTAGATTGTTGAGGGCCGCGATGATCGCTGCCCTTTATTGTTGGTTTTTCCGCAGCATTCTTCCCGCGGCAGCTTGGGTATGGCGCTTGTGATCGATCGTCACAACGCCGTTGACCAGGACATAATCAATCCCTTCCGGATACTGGGACATGTTGGCATCACGGTCATAGCTGTGCAGCGCCTCCCGGTCGAAGACGACGATATCCGCATAATTTCCAACCTGCAGCGAACCGCGTTTCTCGATGCCGAAGCGGACTGCCGGCTTCATCGTGACATTATGAATCAATTCTTCCAATGCGAACTGGTTCTGATAGCGCGTCAGATAGCGGATGATAAAACTGTAATTCATCGGATTCGGCGTCATCTGAATATCCTCGTTCAAGCCGAAGTTCATTGATTTATCGCCGGTGAATCCGTCAGAGCATGGCATGGCCATGCGGTGAGTGCAGAGGATATCGTTGGATTCGACCGCGCTGGGCATCGCCATATCCGCGCCCATGTCGCAATCCTCGGCAAACAGATCCATGACCAGATCAAGCGGATCTTTTTTCAGCTCCGTCGCGTAGGCATACAGATTTTTCCCGAGATGCGCCGGATTTTGATGGCGTGAAATGGTCAGGATCGGATACATGCTCATCATCAGATTCTTTTCATCGAGCAGCGGATACAGTCCCGCGTCGATCACCGCATGCACCATCTTGCGAAAATCTGGAACCTTGAAGCTCTCGGCAAGATGCTGACGACTGCCGCACATCAAGACGAACGGCCGCAGGAAGGTCGCGAAATACGGTACAGTCATATCCATGCTGAAAGGCGAAGGAATTACGTCATAGCTCAGGTCGCAGCCCTGTTTTTCCATTTCTTCAAAATAGGCCAGCGTCTTCCGCGCCGCTTCCGCGTTGGATTGTTCATCGACGCCCATCCCCAGCGTATGAACATGCGATACATTGGCCCGCACGCCCGCGGCCATTGCCTGTTTCAGCATATCCTGATAACCGCCCATCCGGTCCGGTTTGCCTTCCGCGTCGTAATTCCGCGTATGCGAAGCGAATATCCCGTCATATTCCTTTACGATTTTTAGCATTCGCACCGTTTCGTCAAAGCTGGCGAATGGTCCCGGCACATATTGCGGATCGGTGCCTGTCGATAAGCCGAACGCGCCGTCTTCCAGACACTGCCGCGTCAGGTCTTCCATCTTCACGATTTCTTCTTCCGTGGCCGCCCGGCAGCAATCCATACCCATAACCGTTCCGCGGATCGCACTGTAGCCTGCCAGCGAAGCGATATTGCCGTCTAACGGCTGTTGATCGCACTTGTCCAGATATTCCTTAAACGAATGCCAGTCCATGTCGATTCCGTACTGTTCTTTTAACGCCTTGACGGCTTTCTCTTTTGGCAAAAGCAGCGCCGTCATCGTAAAGTATGACGGATCTGCCTGAAACGCGACCTTCGGATCAATGATCGCGCTGCGGTACAGCTCATCCCCGACCGGTCCGTAAGAATGACCGCAGTTGCCGCCGACCACCGTCGTCACGCCCTGCATCAGATAATTAGTCATTGACGGCTCGAACAAAACGGACAAATCGGAATGTGAATGCGGATCAATAAATCCCGGGGTCACGACTTTCCCCCGGGCATCAATCTCCTGCTTTGCGGATTCTCCGCTTAAATCGCCGATCGCGGTAATCTGATCGCCCACAATTCCCAGATCCGCTACCTTTCCCGGTGCCGCGGTGCCATCCAGAATCAAGCCTTGACGTAGGATAATGTCAAACATAAATAAATCCTCCCTTTTGACTTCATTATAGCCCTCCCACCTGCGGAAACCAAAAGGTTTCGGCAAAAAAAGAGAACAGCCTGATTGCCATTCTCTTTGTCTTCTTCTATGTTTCTATAAACTCTAAGTTCTTTCCTAGGACATCGGACATGATCTTAAAGTGAAATCACGTTTACTTTCAGAATCTACAATTCTTTTTCATAGAAACAGCTTTGAATTCTTCCATCTCTTTACTCTTCAAAATTCAGCTCATCACTTCTTTCTGAAATTCAAGTTATGAAAAACTTACTTTTCTCTGCCCATTGGTCTGTCCTCTCCAGACTCACTTTCTATTTTTGATTCTTTGTTTTCTGAAATTTTAGATTCAGTTCCCTCTCCCTGTTCTGGTAACAAAGAAGGGAACGGCTTAATATTCGAGAAGTACCTTCTTCATGAGAACCTCCTTTAGAGATCATGGGATCTTTCTGCTTGATCCTCATCTCTTTCTACACCTATATAATACTAGATATAAAAGAAGGAAACAGTCTGTTTTTTAAAATTTTTTTGGAGTATAATTAGATTGTTGAGGGCATGAATTCAGAACTACCCTTTTTCTATGTTTTCCACATTTTTCTCGAATATGATGAACTAGTATGCGTGCCTATTAAGCACTGAATGCAAAAAACAGAAATAATAAAAAGGACGCGAAGTCCTTAAATAAAGAGAGAACAATAAGCCAATGCCAGCGGCAGTGTGATCACAACGAAGGCTTTCAGGGAAATCCACGAATTCCGGGCTTGATCGACAGCCTGATCCTGCGCCCGCTTCATCGGCAACGCTCCCATCGTATTCAGCGGAACCTTGGAGAAAAAGGTCAGCAGCAGCATCACCAACGCCGCGCCGCCGAAAACTTCGCGGATTCTTAACGTCAGGAAAACATCCGCAAGCGAGAGCCCGGCCACAATCAGAATATACAAACAGGCGGCAATGCGCAGAGCTTTGTTTTTCTTCATTTCCCATTCCTCCTTTTTCCAAATTATCCGGCGGATCAATCAGATCGCCGAACCCCGATCCTTTTCTACTTTTATTATAGAATAAACCAGACGTCTTTGACAGCTAAAATCAAATGAAAAAGAACTGCCGTGTTTCAGACAGTTCCAGTTTTAATAAGCAATAGAATTTTCGATTCCTAATTCAAGCTTACCAGCCGAATTCCTTATAATGCGGATAAACTTCGGTATTGTTGTATTCCGGGCCGCCCGGGAAATTCGCGCTCTTTAACAACAACGGCGTCTTGCCGCTTTTCATCATTTCTTCCAAAGCGACCGCCGTTACCGACCAGAGAATGTAGGAGCTGGCGATGCCGCTGGCCGCCGCGAAGTTCGCTTCGATGCCGTCGATTTTCAGCATGGCTTCCGCTGCCGGAGCGCAGTTGTCAAGCGTCAGATCAACAAATTCATACAGCTTCTTGCCGGATGAATGCACGGCGTCCACCGTCTGCGCGTAGCTCATCGAGCTCATTGCAATGACCTTGATTCCCATTTTTTTGGCTTCCCAAGCCAGGTCGACGACGCCTTTGGTCCGTCCGGAAACCGAACCGACAAACAGAATATCGCCCGGCCGGATCGTCGATGCCTTTAAGATATATTCGCCTAAGCCTTCCATATCCGTGTCCAGATCGCTGCGGTCGCGCTCGCGGGCATCCGACTGCACGTCTAACTTATAATGAAATGTTCTATAAAATGCCGGTCCGCCGCCGCGGTTGAACAGATCCATTTCGATGGAATGACAGATGCCGCTGAGATAAATATTGCCGCCCGCATCGATCGTTTCCGCGATCATTTTCCCTGCGGTGATGATGTTTTCCCGCTGTGTCGTTTTGATTTGTTCAAACAGTTGGTCTACCCGTTTTTGATAATCGTCCAGTATCATTTTTTGTTCTCCTTTGTTTGATCTTATCATAGCAAACACCCTGCCAAATTACCACAGGATTTGGTTAAAAAATTCAATTAAAATAAACTGCATTCGGGTTATAAATGCAACTTTGATTTAACTGAATTGCTTTGCGTTCTGCTTAAACGATAATCCTTGACTTCGTAAATCAAATCAAAACAAACAGAATTGAAGCTTATTTCCGAAAAGTATCTTCAGCGCTCTTTTTTACTTTGTGAACATATTTTTCATCATTTTCTTAGGGGGTTATTTTTACTTTTCCGCAATATTAATAGTGTAGGGTTTTGTTGAACCGCAGATGCCCGTCCGGACAGAATCGACTTTTGGCCTTTTCAATTCGATTCAAACCGACAGATTTTTGTCGTCTGTCATTCAAGGAGGGCAATTCTATGGAACATTTCCTGGAACTTTTTGTCAATGTAGTTTTGAAAGTTGGTTTGCCCTTGATCGAATGTTCGATCAAGGTGATTGAATGCCGCTTAAAAATTATAGAGGCCAAAAAGAAAGGCACTGTGTCAACTCCCAAGAAAACCCAGCGCTCATCTGTCCGCCGCCACACTCATAAGAGATAGCGCATGACGGGTGCCGCGTTTCAGCAACACCTTACACCTTTAGTATAGACATTCCGGATGGAATTTCAACCTTTTTCTTTCATTCCTGAGTTAATTTTACTCAATTCGTCATCGCTCGTCCTGAAACTTGCTGCTCCGCAAAAACATTCCTTCACGATCAACCAGGATTGACTTCACTAGCTGTATCCTTTGCCCATCCCGGGCGTCACCGGCCCAGAATCGTCCGGTCGGACAGCGCCGCGTGTTCGCTTTCATACAAGGCCATGACGTCTTTGACGCTCAGCTGGCGGCGTTCTTCCCCGCTATAAATATGCAGGATCCGCCCTTCGTTCATGACGATTGTTTTATTGCCATACGCCAGCGCATTTTCGATATTATGCGTGATCATCAGTGTTGTAATCTGATCCCGTTCAATAATCCGCTGCGTCAGTTCCATGATCGCCTGCGCTGTGCGCGGATCCAGCGCTGCCGTGTGCTCGTCCAAAAGCAGCAGTTTCGGCGTGACAACCGTCGCCATCAACAACGTCAGTGCCTGCCGCTGACCACCCGACAAATGGCCGGCCGGCGTCTTCATCCGGTCTTCCAAACCCAGATTCAGCGATTTCAGTAAATCATAAAAGAACTGCTCGTCCTTCCGGCTGACGCCCAGCTGCAGTGACCTTCGCTTTCCCCGGCTGTACGCCAAACCCAGGTTTTCCTCAATCGTCATCGTGGGCGCCGTGCCCTTCAGGGGATCCTGAAACAACCGGCCGATCGCATGGCTGCGGCGGTGTTCCTTCATCCGCGTCATGTCCTGTCCATCCAGCACGATCTGACCCGCGCTTAACGGCAGACTGCCGGCAATCGCCCCCAGCAGCGTGCTCTTCCCCGCGCCGTTGGAGCCGATCACCGTGGCGAAGTCGCCCGCTTCCAGTGTCAGACTGACATGATCCAGCGCTGTTTTTTCATTCACTGTTCCGCCGTTAAAGACGACGGTAGCTTCGCGTACCTCAAGCATGACGTTTCCTCCTCCTTTTCAGCTGTCCCTGCATCTGCGGCAGCGCCAGCGCCAGAACCACCAGGGCCGCCGAGAATAATTTCAAATCGCTGGCCGCCAGCCCCAGCGACAACGCGAAGGTCAGCACAAAACGGTAGACGATCGTGCCCGCGCAGATGGAAATCAGATGATGCGCCAGTCCCCCTTTGCCAAACAAGGTTTCGCCGATGATGATCGACGCCAGTCCCAGCACCAGCATGCCCAAACCGCCGTTGTTGTCCGCAAATTGCTGCTGCTGCGCCAACAGACCGCCGGATAAAGCGACAAAGCCGTTGGCCAGCGCCAAGCCCAGAAGCTTCATCGAATCGGTGTTGATCGACGACGCCCGGACCATTTCCTCATTGTCCCCCGTCGCCCGGAGCGACAGCCCCAGCTGGGTCTTCAGAAAAACCGTCAACAGGATCACAAGCCCGGCAACCATGAGAAGCAGAAGCACTGTCGTCGCCTGCGGCACGCTCCCCTCAAACAAGGAAAACAACGTTTCTTTTTTATAGAGTGACAAATTCGGTTTGCCCGCCATGATTCTCAGGTTGACGGAATACAGCGCCGTCATTGTCAGAATGCCGGCCAGAATCGGTTGGATTTTTAACCGTGTATGAAGCAGGCCGGTGACCAGGCCTGCGCCTAAGCCGCCCGCAAACGCCGCGGCCAGTCCCAGTATCGGATGTCCTGCCAGCGTCAGCACCGCACTGATCGCCATGCCGGTCACAAAGCTGCCGTCGACCGTTAAATCCGGCGTATCCAGAATCCTGAACGAGAGAAACAACCCCAGCGCCAGCACGGAATAGATCAGGCCCAGCTGCAGCGTAGATAAAAATGTATCCAGCGACATTGTCGACGCCTCCTTTCTTTACTGCGGATCTTTTAACGTTACCAGCTGCGCGTCTGCCGCCAGGCTTTCCGGCAGCGTCAGATGCAGCTCTTCCAAAGCGTCGGTATTGACGTACACGCTCAGGTTTTCATTAAAGACCTTGACGGGAATCGCGCTGACGTCGGTTCCTTTGAGCACCTGATCGACCATCCGGGCAGTTTCCTTCCCCAGCTCGACGTAGTTGATGCCGATCGTCGCCGTGCCGCCGTCCATGACCATCGAATCCGCCCCGACATAAACCGGAATTCCGGCTGAACGGGTGATCTGCGTAACGGTGCTCATCGCGGTTGCGACGGTGTTGTCGTTCGGCGAGAACAGCGCGTCGCATTTTTCGCTCAATACCTGCGCGGCCTGAGCGACTTCCGAGGTGTTGGCCACCGGCGCTTCGATCACCGTCAAGCCCAGCTTTTCCGCCGCTTCCTTCGCCTTGGCAATGTTGGTTTGAGAATTGACTTCCCCAACGTTGTAAATCATTCCCAGTGTTTTCAGCTCCGGCTGCAGCTGCAGCGCCAGATCCAGAATCTGCGCGACCGCCACTTCATCGCTGGTGCCGGTGATGTTCTGATCCGGATGCTCCAGACTGGACGTCAGCCCGGAAGTGATCGGATCGGTGACCGCCGAGAAGATCACCGGCGTCGTTTCCGCCAGCTTGGCCGCGGACTGGGCGGTCGGCGTCGCGATCGCCACCACGACGTCCAGCTTCTCCGACTGGAACGAGGACACGATCGAGCCGATATTGCTTTGTTCCCCCTGCGCGTTCTTGAAGACGATCGTGCAGTTTTCCCCATCCTGATAACCAAGCGTTTCCAGCTCTTCTTTCAAGCTGTCGTAAATCATATTCAGCGAAGTGTGCTCCATCAGCTGGATCACGCCGATGCGCGGACCTTCCGCCGCTTTTTCAGAACAGCCGGAGAGCATCAAGCTCAGCCCCAGCGCCGCGATCATCATCCATGATTTCAATTTCTTCATTTCTCTTTTCTCCTTTGATTTTCATCCTGAACCCCGATTTCCGGTTCTTGCCCGTCCGCCGCTCCGCGGACAGAATGTTTCTTTTTAGCCTTACGGCCGACTGTGTTCTCCTTCAGTCCACATCCGGATGTTCATCGCCATCCTCATCGCCTCCTGTTCGTTCTGGCTTTTAAGCGAGAGGCATGACAGAGAAAATAAAAAGCCCGCCCTCGCGGAAAGCATAAAACTTTCCTTCAAGGGCAGGCTGAATTTCCTGCGGTACCACCTTGTTTGAAAAAAGACGCTGTTTGTCTTTTCTCCACTCACCAAAAATGCCAACACATTTTCTGCCTTTTAACGTCGGCTCACGTCCTCAGCTACTTGGAATTCCTTTCGCCTGGCCCTCTGGGGTCCATTTACACAGCGGCTTCTCTGTCTGGCTTCCACCTTGCCCAAACTCTCTTTAAGCGCCTGTCCATGCTTGATCTCCCCATCGCTGGTTTATCTTCATTCTACTCGCATGCGATGAAATGTCAATGGGAAAATCCCCCGCAAATTCCGGATTTTTTCTTGTTTTCGTCCTATTTCCTGTGGAATTCAGCGCTTTTTATCACTTTTTCTTCGCTCTTTTTTGCCAATCTAGCAGTTTGTGGTAAAATAAAGAATGATTCATCAAAATGGATTTCCATGGAAATCCCCCCACAGAGTAAGGAGAATCAAAACGCATGTCAGAACAAAATAAATCCCTGGATCCTCAAGAATCCCAGAATAAACCCAAAAAGAAAAAGCGCAGGATGCCGCTGGGCAAAAAAATTGCGATCTTTTTCGTCTATTTTCTTCTGATCGCCGGTCTCATCGTCGGAGGCGGCGGTCTGTATGTCGCTTCCGTTATGATCAAAGACGCGCCTGAGATCAGTCTTTCCGACTTCGAAGGTCTGGAGTCTTCCCAGGTCTATGACAAAGACGGCAACCTGATCACTGAGCTGGGCGCCTACCTGCGCGAAAACATCACTTATGACGATATGCCGGCTTCGCTGGTCGACGCCTTCGTCGCGATCGAGGATTCGCGTTTCTTCGAGCATCCCGGCTTCGACGTCCCGCGGTTCGCGAAAGCGGCGCTGGAAAATCTGAAGTCCAAGAGCTTCGGTCAGGGTGGCTCGACGTTTACGATGCAGCTGGTGAAAAACACCTATTTCCAGGTCGACGATCTGGAAAACTCGACGATTGCGGAAAAATCGGTCGACCGCAAGGTTCAGGAAATCTGGACGGCGCTGAAGCTGGAAACGTTGATCGATAAAAAACAGATCTTCCAGCTGTATCTGAACAAGCTGAACTTCGGCGGCAACATCCGCGGCGTTCAGAAGGCGGCGCAGTATTATTTTGGCAAGAATGCCAACGATTTAAGTCTGAGTGAAAGCGCGCTGCTGGCGGGCATCATCAACCGGCCGAACGCCTACAATCCGTATGAAAATCTCGATTACGCCACCAACCGGCGCAACACCGTGCTGGATATGATGGTTTATCACGGCTACATCAGCGAGCTGGAAGCCGAGCTGGCCAAGTCAATCCGCGTCGAGGATCTGTTAGTCGGCGAGGATTACACGATTTCCGAAAGCGGCGGGCCGTATCAGGCTTATGTCGACGCGGTCATCGAAGAAGTCAAGCAGATCACCGGCAAGGATCCGGCGCTGACGCCGATGAAGGTCTACACCAACATGGACCGGACGGTTCAGGAACAGATCGACGCGATTCAAAATGGTGAGAATATCGAATATCCGGATGAGCTGATGCAGATCGCAATCGTCTCGATGGACAACCAGACCGGTGAGATCCGCGGCCTGGGGGGCGGCCGGAATTATTCCGGAGCGCGGCTGTTGAACCGGGCGATCAGCCAGTTTAAACAACCCGGCTCCGCGGTCAAGCCGTTCTTGTCCTACGCGCTGGCCTTTGAACACCTGGGCTGGGCGACCGATCACGTCATCACCGACCGGCCGATCGTTTACCGCGGCACCAAGAAAGTCATCAACAACTTCGACGGCCAGTACCGCGGCGACGTGACGCTGCAGCAGGCTGTTGGGCAGTCGCTGAATACGCCGGCAATCCAGACACTGCAGGAGGTCATCGATACGATCGGGCGTTCCAAGGTCATCGACTATCTGCAAAGCCTGGGCTTCTCGCGCGTTGATAACGATCATTTCGACACTGGCTACGCGATCGGCGGTTCTTCCTTTGAAGCCAGCGCCACGGAAATGGCCAGCGCGCATGCCGCTATGGTCAACGGCGGCCGGTATGTCGAACCGCACACCGTTTCCCGGATTGAGTTCAGCGACGGCAGCGAGGATTATGTCGCAGATCCCGCAGGCAAGCCGGTCATCAGTGAGGAAGCCGCCTACATGGCCAGCACGCTGATGCAGTATTGCGTTGAAGGCCCGTATTTCAACTACATGCAGGTCTTAAAGCGCAGCTATCCTGTCTATGCCAAGACAGGCACCACCGACTGGGGCAAAGATGGCCTGCGGTTTGGTATTCCGGAAGGCGCGGCCAAGGACAAGTGGATGATCGCCTCAACGAGCCAGACAACCAACGTCGTGTGGGTCGGCTACGATAAGGGCGTTAAAGATGAAAAGACTTACTTTGACAACGAGAAAAGCCGGAAGAATATTCCGGGTCAGATCTGCGAGCTTCTGCTGGACGCCAACTATGATGAAAAGAATCCGCCGAAGGCGCTGGTTCAGCCGGAGGGCGTTGAGAACATCACGCACATCCTCGGCACCTTCCCGTATGCCGCAGTGGACGGCGTAGACCCGAATCTGTCGACAACGGGCTTAATTAAAAAGGAATTCAACAATCTGGTTTCGCCGTGGGGAAATTCCGAGCAGAAGCTGGAAAGCACGGTCAGCGGTTATATCGACGAATGGGGCGGCCTGACGATCAACTGGGGCGGCTACCGCGGCGATCTGCCGGAAAACCAGAAAGAAATCAGCCTGTCTCAAGGCGATATCTATGTTTATGCCGTCGGTCAGAAGCTGTTCGACTGGAATTGGATCCTCGGCAACCCTTACTATTACGCGAAAGTCTATCTCAACGGAAACCTGTACCACGAAGTCACCTCGGATCAACCGACCTATTATGATTGGGTTGAAGGCGGCGGCAGCGTCAAGGTCTGCGGCTACTACGTTTACAGTACCGGCCTGCACAGTGAGGAACAGTGCGTCACCGTCCGATAATTCTGAAGAGGCTGTGACAGATAAAGGATAGGAAAAAATAAAAAAATGCGTAACTTCGAGAGAAGAAAGCGCATTTTTTT
>ERZ1106981.70-NODE-70-length-84516-cov-42.530659_pt1 | contig 84516 bp, 89 predicted proteins | sample MGYA00403692_ERZ1106981 | MGnify/ENA primary metagenome ERZ1106981 (study PRJEB35170, sample SAMEA104062431) | human gut metagenome | biome: human gut; feature: human-associated habitat; material: faeces | place: Denmark | collected 2012-06-22 ... | reverse complement strand
TATCATCAAACATGGTACGAAATCCTCCCTCATCACCCTGCCTTCCGTTTCCCGCTGCCGATAGGAAAATACTTCTTCTCCACACCACTTCCTTTCACTGAGTAACCTTTTTTTAAGTGAGCTTCGTTTATCCGTACCATGACGAGGGCATCAATGAGTTCTTCTCTTGACATGGATTCATATTCTTTGAAACTGGAATCCTTCAGATCTTCAATAGGCTGTGTGACGTTCTCGGTCTTCTCTCTGCGAGTTCTAGGCGGAAGTCCCGTTTCGGCACGATAAAGGCGAAGATAGCCTTTCACACTGGATGGATTGAGTCCATACTTGACCACCGCTTCCTCCACGGTCAGTTCCTTATCGTATACTCGCTTGGCGATGTCCAAGCGTTGCTCTCTGGTGTGCTTCATTGGTAAACCTCCTGTCCACTGGATGGTACTTCTTGTCCACGGATGATATTTCTCTTGTACATTGATTATATCATCGTGTCTAGTTTTTACACCCTCGTGTCCAGTTTTAGCTTACCACTTCAACATGAGTAATTAAACCTTGGAGTATTTGTTTATCCACCGCTATTTTTGGGTTTAGTCTCACTATCTATTGTAAAATTATCCACCAAAGTACATTTCTTTAGCTACGTCTGTTATTTTATTCATTGATAGATTATTCATCATTTTTTTCTCAACAAGTCCTAAATCTCTTAATTTACCAGTTCGTTTTCCTATTAACTGATAATTTTGATCTATAAATGATGAAATTTCGTTTGCTCTCATGAACCTGTTTTCTGACATAAGAATCTCTAAAATTTCCAATTCGACTTTTTCTAACATTAAATCCTTATTTAATTTTTCTAATTCATGATAATAACCTTCTGACAAATTAACGACTTTGCAGATTCCTGTTTTACACTCTGGACAGATCCATTTAAAAAATTCAAAATGTTCTTTTTTATCCATAGGAAAAGAAGCACCGCACTCATTACATGTTATAGTCTGATGATTTGCTAAAAAAGTATGTAATACTCGATTATATGAAAAACACCTTTGAACAAAATAGCTCCTATCATCTCGTCTTCCACGAGGATATCCCCAAGGAATATTTTCAATTTCACAAAGGCCATAGTTTAGAGCATAAATTGAGATTTCGTTACCATCTTTATCTCTCATTTCATGATATTTCGTTATGAAAAAATTAAACTCCAATGAAGCTAATATATTCTCTAAATCTCTACTGATTGAAAAATGACTTGCTGGTGGATTATTTATACCTTCAAAATACTTTCCACCTATCTCATTTGTTATAATCTTTTTTCTTATATTTCTCACTTCTGCAACAATTGTATTTAACAATTCTTCTTGAATATGTCTATCTAACTTTCTTTCAAATGGTTCTAAGGCAAATCTATTTAGCCTTTCAAAATATTGTTTAATCACTGTTTCATAATACTTCTGAGCTGCTAGTTTAATAGCAGTAGTATTTATTCTTAAATCCTGCGATATTCTATCATTATAACAATAATTTAATATAAATCCCATTATTCTTGGCACATTAAATGAACACTCAAATATAAGCCTTACAATTTCGTCCATATCTATTTGCGAATCAAAATAATCTTCAATTTTCAACTTAAACGCATCAAATCTCTTAAACAACAAGCGTTTTGTATATTCAATAGACCTTCGTTCTATTGTTTGAATATCTGCATCTTTATATAATTTATAAAAATCAAGATATATAATATCAACTTTACCTGGATCTATTTTTCCAAAATATACTCTACCCGGATAGCCTGCAACTTTAATTTTAATTTTTTCATCACTTGAATTATTTAATGGCGATAAAACTACATCCACGAATAAACGCTGGTCAAGATATCCTATTTCAGAAAAATCATCAAAAAATATAATGAGCTTATTCATTTTTATTTTTTGTAAATACAATTTGATTTTCTCTAAAATTTCACTAAAAGGAAAAGAATGCAACACTGCATCAGAATAATCTTGATACATCTCATTATCTGATAATAATTCTTCAAAATTATTTATTTTATAACCATTTACAACCTTTAATCCAGCATTTGATGCTTCTCCTATCAATTCACAATGGTCATCTAAATGCTCTTTATGTTTAATTTGATCATGTTTCTTCTTAGACATAAACTGTAAAATAGGAATTTCAGTGCTGTCTAACTTTCCTTTTCTTACTTCTTTTTGTAATCCTTCAAATTGCTCCATTGCTTTGGACATTTCTGCCTTACGTCCTTTTAATTTTTCCCAAATGTTTAATTTTTTTGATGTATCCGATAATTCACTTAATATCTGTGACAGTACTTCTCCTAGAAAGGTTTTCCTAAGATAATGCTCAGACAACACACTTTCTGAAATATTGTTAATTTCATTTACTGGCACATTTAAATTACCTATCAAATCATGTATTGCTTTTACATCTAAATAGATTGAAAGAGAATCCCCTTTTTTTCTTATTACTGACTGAGCTTCTGCAAAAATTGTACTTTTTCCAGTACCCTTCCTTCCTAATAAAAAAGTAGTATTAGACGATAATACCTGTTCTAGAATAGCATTGGACGGTAATGGATCTGTATAAAGCAAATCTATTGCAGGACCATTACCTAGATCTTTATCAAAATCTTTAAGTTCTGCCCTTCTATATTGTCGAAGCTAATCGGAAACAGCTAAAAAATTTTTTTTATTCATAAATACACCTCCAAATTTTTCGTTCAATTTGTTTTAAACAGAACCATTCGTACATATCTATTTTCTACATAAATCGACACATACCTTGCAACATATTTAAACTGTATCAAGTTACCCTTAAAACTTTATTAAATCTTAGAAAAGCATTAATTCCAAATACAGGAGCCCTACTTTTTCCCACAGTCTTAATTCTTCTTGTTATAGATTATACTGTAGATCTTAAATGTTTGCAACTTCACAAAAAACAAGCTGTGAGACAGAAAGCAGCCTATCTGAAAGAATTTAAATAATCAAATTTTCTAGGTTCTGAACTTTAGGTGTAACTTTAGAGGTCTCCCCTCTTTATCAATTTTTTAGGAAGGTAACTTCAGGCGGTTGTCATTAAGGAGCTCTCTTCGCATAAAAAGCCGAGAGATTAGCGTTATTTCGATTGTCAATTTCTCTTTTTCTCTCTACAATTACAGTGACCAAATAGTTCGTAGAAAAAGGGATTATCTTTTGCAAAATTACATCGCTTAATTCTTAGATGCCATAAAGAAGATTATCAAATTAAGGATATTCCATTAAACATGTTACAATTACCAAAAATCTCAGTTATGATCTTAGGATGTTCTCTCTGCAACTTAGAATAAAATTTTAAAAGACTATCAAAGATCACCCTAAGCAACAAATTCTTTAAAATGGCTTTCTTCTTAAGCTCACCGTGATCAATATACATTGGTTTTGTTCCAATGAAAACTTATCAGTTCAACTTTATCAAACTTCCAAATAGGTCACTAAGATCATTCCGATTCAGAATCTTATGGTATTTAAAAATAACAATGTTATATAAGTTCGCCTAATCAGATGCTTTAATGTCACTGGTGCTTATGTTTATCAAGTGTTTATGTAGTGTAAATCTACCTCACCTGCTTACTTCCTATCCATTATTCCTCTTCCAATAAAGCATGAATGACTTTTATTATAGTCAAGCCATAGTCTATCAGAAAAACCTTCTGTTCTTTTGTGAAGGATTCTCTTTCAACAATGGATTCATCTGACGAATGCCTAAAACATTGTATCTTTTTTCTATAACGTTTTATTGCATCCTCTGTAATGTAATCGAAGCACACCCTTGAGTAATCTGGTGTTATGAATTTTCCATCCTTCTTCAGCATATTCTCAATAAGATTAGCTATTTCTGCAATTCTTTCTTCAGTAGGCATACTTTGAAACGATGCCTGTCTATTTGAAATTTCTTTAAATTTTGCTTCAATAGCATCAACTAATTCGACGTTGTTTTCTTTCTGTTGAAAAGTCAAATTTGCTACCAGTATGCGTCGTTGTGAGTACCTAACCGTTCCTTTGTCGTCCTTACCCTGTGCAATAATTTTATTTCTTATTTCCTTATTTACAAATTCATACCTTTCCTTTGGCGGTCTTTCAAGAACCCTTGGAAATTCAACAATAACAAAACCACACTTATAAAGGTAATATGATACGAGATAGAACCAGCAATCTCGTTCCTTATCATAGCCCTCATTTTCCGGCTGACAAATATAACGGAATTTTTCTATTGCTTCATCTGTATCGTACACAAAAAATTCACAGGTTTCCGTTTCCTGATACCCTTCAAATATATTATAGGTTTGATTTGAATGACTAATCAAATCTGTGAATTGATGATAATATTCTTCTGCCGAGACATTGTCAAAATAGAATTTTTTTAAGTCCATTTACATCATCCTTTGCTAAATCTTAGTTTTATGTTTATATCCATCTTACAGTCTATGACAACCGTTCTATCCACTTGAAATTTGACAACCAACTCATCCATACAACCTGACCGCATTTCTACCATTAAGGCTGAAATAGTAAACACAGATACATTTCCACTTACTAAAAGAATTAGACCGTAAAGTCAGGCCCCAGAATTTGAGAGCAACCTACCGGTCTGAATATTCTTTGTTTATGGACTTTTTCAGTCTCTTACTTATCAACTCTTGACATCAATAAGACACACTCAACATGCGAATTATTGTCCAAACCCGTTAATCCTTTAAAAACAATCCAAACCCTTTTCGATTTGAGCAATTCTTTCAATTACTATTTTTATTTTGCAGAGTAATGAATGCCCATTCTTATAGTTCTTTTTCTACACCAATTTTAAGTGCAAATTCGCCTAAAGTGTTTGCAGAGTTTTCGATGAGTAAAGAAATAACTTTCTTTTCCATTCATTCAAAAAATATTACTGACATTATTACTAACAATTTCATTTTTTGCTTTATCCTAAACAACATCATCGAATATAGTTATTTTTGCTAAAATCTCTTCTCAGCACTTCTTTACAAAAGTTAGAATTCCATGTTCAATGTGTTTTGTGAGTTCATATTCAAGAAAATTCTGATTAATATTACGTTTCTTGTTTTTTTGATTCCAACAAAGAATCGTTTCTTTATCATTTGGAATAACCATAGCTTATGTATAAACTTTTTCCTTGGTTACTACAATTTTTCTAATTTCACATTAGAAAAATCAAATTGCTTTTCTAAATAGTTAATTATCTTATCAGACAAATTATGTAATTCCGCCAAATAGTCTTGATAACTAATACCATCAAAACACATTTCTATGATTCCGTAAAAAGGCTTATCAATATTTTCAAATGTAATGACACCCGATCCCTTAAGGTCATAATGCATCATGCAATTACGTAATTGTGTTTTAAAAATTTTTTCTCCTTCCTTAAGTATTTCAATAAGTTCTTCTGTTTCAACATGTTTATGCTTATTACTTTCACAATAATTTTTAAACCGTTCCAATGCACGTAATGTATAATACGAAACAACATATTCCACTCTAAATATCCATATATTCCCATCTATAAATAGCGGTCTTAATATATATTTTACAAAATTCATGTTACATAACAAATGTAAGAAGAAAAGATTCAGTTCTTTTGATGTATTTTGCAAAAATAATTTATTTTTTCTGTTTGTATTTATATCACAATAGTAATTTATTTTAATAGATTTTTGGGGTCTCTCAACAACGAAATAATCTAAGGATTTTGAAAAGCCTTCGCGAACTGATGCAACAAATGAACCTATTTGATAACCCACCTGATAATTCTTCTCTTTCAACGTAGGATCGAACATGCTTTTTACAGAGAAAAAATCTGCTAATTGTTGCGTATTCCCTATAATAACTCCAGTATCAGTCCAGTAACTCCCAAGGTTAAAGTGAATATTCATAGTTTTAAAAAAACCAAACCGGAGTTGATTTTTAAAATCTTCATTCTGGGTATTATCAACAGATACTACTCTTTTCAGGGATTTTCCGAATCTTTCTGCATATACTTTTATATGATTACGAATATCCTTAAAATCTTTTTTCAAAGACTCCTGCAAAAAATTCTCCCCCATATATTCTTGACATGACTGAACAAACAAAACATAGTAGGGTATAACTTCCATAGAAAAAACAGCATCTCTTTCTGTTTGTAATAGAGAATAAATGGTTTCGGCATCCTCTTGTATAATGCGAACCGATACTAATTCTTCTAGCATAGATATTTCACACATATAGGCCTCCTATTGAAAATCAATGATTATCTTATCTATAATCAGATTTTAGGAATGAAACTTTATTCTTTTTCATTGTGGACCACTCACCAGTTACTTGTCCTGAACATTCATATACAAACAGCCAATATTGATCCATTTCACCTCTTTCTATCAATTCTTTTGCATATTTTCTCAATTCTTTTATTTCTGATTTAAGGTTATTCTTTTTGTAATAAATAAATGCCATCAACAATAATATGCAATCTTGGGAGTTTTTAATAGTTTCAACATCAATACTATCAATTTTAGATTTTGAATCAATTGCATACAACAAGGCATATGAGCATGCTTCGTAATTATATTTTGGGATATATTTCTCATAGATCATATTTGCATATTTTTGGATTTGAGCAGCATCTACATCATAATTCTCAAAAATATATTTACCTAATATAGGTACTAAGTATGGATACAATAATGATAAAGACACTGCAGACTTTACTAAATACTCTTGTGCATTTTTTGTCAAATTATAATCTTTAAGTACTTTTACTGCATATAATATTATAGAATTATTATCAGCATTTTCTGAGACCAATTTTATTGTAAAATCTATAAACGCTTGAATTTCTTTATAATCGACATAATCTTTGAATTTTTGAAATGTAGCTATATGATTTTGCATTTTATGAACCCACGTTTCAACAACACAAATCGGAAGTTCATATATTTCTGTTTTCTTGTGGTTAATTAATAAATATATTTTCTTAGTTCTCTGTTTAAATCAATAATAAAATTGTCCGCAGCTTCTTTTGTATTAACATAGCAGATATAATCATCTATATTCCTAATATAAGACGCATATTTTTTTGATAGACTTTCATCTATTGCACATAGAATTATCTCCGACAAAACATTAGAAGTATGCGGACCTATTAAAAGTCCATGTGTTTCTCCGTTTTTTGAAATCTGTGCAAAATGATCTATTTGATTGTACCATTCTTTAGTTTTATTTACATTTGCCTTTGCAACATCTTTTCCAACAAGCGCCCATGGAATTGCATGAGTATATATACTAGGATAACACTTTGAAATATCAGCATGAACCATATATCTTTTTCCTAAATAAATATCAGGCTCAGGAGTTCCGTCATCTATCCAATTTTTATAATTCATCAAAAACAATGCCTTTGTATCTTGCATTTTCCTAATATGAATACGGCTAATTATTCTTTGTTGTTCTTTTGTTTTTGTCCCGAAATATTCAGTTAATTCGTCCCAATAATTCATTAATGTTTTACATAACAATTCATGTCCCATAGGAGTAGGGATACCTATGTTTCTTGGAATATTAGTATTTCTCATGCTTTCATAATTAATGTATCCTCTCCACACATTTGAAAATGATTGCTTACGAATGTTTTTACAATAATCCAAAAACAACTCACCTGTGAATACAGGAGGTAACTTTTCTGAAAACATTCCATAAGAAACCAATCTATCATACAATTCATCAGCCTTTATGTCTGACATAAAATCAAAATAGGTTTTCAATATTTCACACCTCACATTCTCAACTAATCAACTTTGGTAATTTCACATCTCGCTCTAGAAACATTTTTATTCATTATCAATATTAAAGCATATCCTTTCCTAAACAGACTTTAACGTCATCGATAAACTTTTATAGACTGTAATTGAAAATAATTGCTAGTTTCAAAGTAAGTCTTTTATCATCATAAAATTAGTTCATTCTAGTTCTTGTACTCAATTGTGTCACCAGTGGTAACACTTTTTCTTCGTCTTTGTACATCTCATAAAATTGCTTCATTCTATACAATCCCCGACGATTAAATCCTTTTAAATCAGGATAATTTTCAGAAAAGAAATCAGCAAGCCTCTCTACAAAAGCATCTCCATACTCCGCATTTTTTGATTCTCTGCTAATGTATTCACCTATATCTCTATACATCAAAATCAGTTCTTCATTCACTTTACGATATGCTCTCTCTTTGGCTGATTCAATAATATCAATGATTTTTTTAAACTGTTCCCCATATGATACTATATCTTTCATCTAATTCCTCCTTCCAAACAATTATCCTTATAATTCTAGATCATCTTAAAATGCCTAAATGCATCTTTTATTGCTTCTTCTTTTTCCATTGGACACATTGGCTGTTTTGAATCGTCATTTTTAGATTTGTTATAGTTTTCTCTTTCTTTAATTCCACACTTTTCTTTTATTTGTGCTATATATAAATTTGAAACTTTAAAGCCATATTTATCAAAAATATATTGTTTTATATTGTTGTAAGTAGCTTTACACTCTGAAGAAGTTAAATCTAATTCATCAGCATGTAATTCAATGTTGACATGTTTTTTCGTCTTAAGTTTGGAAAGCAACACACAAGTCTCCACATGGCACGATAGGATTGCAAGAATGTCAACAGACCTCATCCGTTCTTGGGAATATATCTACCCATTTTTCAGGCATTTTTTATACTTTGTCCGTTTGCGGGAATATATCATAATACTAACGTCAAGTATAGCACAAAAACAAGAGGCTCTCAATTGAATTTCATACAACCCCCAGAGAACCTCTCATCATATTTAAATCATGTACTTCTTTGCTGCTTTTTAACTCCTGACAATGTAAGGTAAAAACTTACAACAACATCTGAATAACCCATCACTCGTACCTTTGCACACATGTTCCTCTCTATCGGTTTATCTATCTGTGCTATTCCAGTCTTTAATATCTCCGATTTCAAACATCCTTTATGGCTTTCTGGTGCACCGTTTTCAGCACAAATCTGTCCTATTTTCCCTTGTTCTTTAGCAAAGGATTCACAATAAGTATGCCTGTGTCAATTCTTCATAGTTTATCTGTATTTGCTTCACTTTGGTATATCAATTCATTGATTTGAAATAATCGCTGGAATCTAAAGGTGCTTGTTGACGATCCGAATCGGAATACTCACGAATTGCGCTACAAACTGTGATTTTATAAGACTCAAACAGTTTTTCCCTACCCTCTTTTTGACTCATGCGGTGCTGCATCACATTTCGCCAACGTTCCACAGCTGCTTCATCTGTCCAGACATTCATAGAGAGCAGCTTGCCTTCTTCATTTAAACTGCTGAACCGTTCTGCACTAATAAAACCCTCAAATCCGGCAAGCAGTGGTTTCAGCATAGCGGCTAAATCCAAATATCTCCGCATTCCTTCTTTGGTTGGCTTTACCTCAAATAATACAACTATTTTTGCCATTTTTATTACCTCCTGTTTTGTGTTAGAAGTCTTGAATAGCAATATATAAAAACTCACCAATCAAGTTATTGTGATAATGCTCTATTTCACATTTAAGGTGCATCCGGACAACTTTCTAAAAAGCAGCCCGGCTCATGGGAGTAAATCACGCCTACCGCCTGCATATAAGAATAGATAATCGTTGTACCTACAAATTTCATTCCTCTTTTTTGCAAATCTTTCGATACCGCATCGGACAGGGAAGATTTTGTTTCGCCTTTCTCGTAGATTACCTGATGATCTGTACAGTGCCAGAGATATAGCGAGAAACTTCCATACTCTTGCTGGATATTCCGAAAAACGATGGCATTATTGACAGCGGCTTTGATTTTCAGCCGATTGCGAATGATACTTTTGTTATTTTGCAGGGTATTCAATTTTTCTTCATCATAGGCACAGATTTTTTCCAAATCGAAATTGTCAAAAGCCAGTCGAAACGCCTCCTGCTTATTCAGCACACATTCCCATGACAGCCCCGCTTGAAAGCACTCTAAAATCAGCATTTCAAAGAGTTTTTGGTCATCATGCACAGGGATACCCCATTCTTTATCATGATATTGAAGATAGCGTTCATTCTTCGGGTTTGCCCAACGGCAGCGTATTTTTCCATCGCTCCACTCCATGAATTTTATCCTCCTTTCCTCGGTTTTTCACAATTTCCACAGTTACTACATCCATTGCAGATTAACTGACTGCCACAAGTTTGACACCGTTGTCTGAACTCAGGTACATAGCGGCTTTCTTCCGGGATCGGCTGCCCCCAATCATCATACAGATAAAATTGGATTGATTTCCCTTGAAAACTGACACCGGATTTATATGCCATTTCACTCTGTATGCGCTTATCGGGCATACGATATAATTTTCCGTCTTTTATAAAATTTGTCCCTGTTTCAATAAAACAGAATGTAATATGATAATCCAAACATTCCTGCCGAAGTGATTTCACCCAATCAAAGTTACAGGGACGAGCGCCGTCATAATTTTCTCCACCGCATTTTACTTGTTCAATCTGCCCGGATTTCAAATATCCCTGGATGCTCACAGGGCCGATAAATGGAGCGCACATAATACCCTTGTGTTTGAACGGCAATTCCAGCATGATGGGAATACGCTCGTCTGCCCGATTTTGATTTTCACAAGTCACGTTAAAAAAGATATTTTCCCAGCCGTCACCCCAATCACGGGGAAGACATTTTTCTACTCGCTGAGGTCGTTTTGTCAGCAAAAAGAAAACCACATCCCGGCGCTGACGCATGATGTCCCACGCTTCCTCACGCCATGGATCGGCTTCTTCCAGAAAAAAATCAGAGGTCATGCATACTCGTAATTGTTCACCGCTTTGTACTTTATAGTTCCGTCTGCGGTCTTTTTGCAGAGGATAACGAAACCCAGCCTTTGTCTTATAAATTTCCGAACCGTCATGATTCCGCACGCGGTCAAGGAAATACATATAGCAATGCTCGCAGCCTTCGCTGCACTTTACACAGCCATGCCATGGATTCCAGATATCATGCATGATTTTGTCTTTTTCCTTCTTTAACGAGAAAAGATTTCTGGGCTCCCGGTTCTAAGCGGTCTGTTGACTTAAGATGTCCAATTAACAAAGGGGAATCCGAATCGTGCAGGCGGTAGTTTTCCCGTGCAAGCTGGACATTTTTGTTGGCATAGCAGTATCTACAGCCGTTGATACAGCTGTTGAGCGCCCCAATATCCCGGCTTTCAATACAATGACACCCCTCCCGAAATCCTCGGTGCTTCAATGTCCGAAAATGCAGATTGTTGGCTCTGCCCAGTATATCTAAGGTATTGCATCCCGATGTTAAAATTCCATAAGGCGCGTAATCTGCCTCCGGGCCGCAGGTCTGCAAGATAAATCCCCGTCGCTGGGCAATCGCACCAATGCCTTTTGCCATTACCGCCTTATCTTCGGCGGTAAGAGCTATCAGTTCCGGCAGATTCACTTCATGCTTTTTATACATCTCCACAAAGCTGAAAATACAGCGGTCAAAGCTGCCGCACAGCCGTCTTGCAATATAATCAAATGTTTCTAAATGTCGCTTTATCGTGTAATCCTTTGTCAGCAAAATGGGATCATAGCGCCATGCCATACGCTGCGGCCCAACGATTTTAGACAATGCCAAAAAGGTTTCTATGCTGGCGTCTATATCAGGCACTCCCGGCTCTATGTCTTTACCATAGGCAGTGATGGTATAATGAAAGTAAGTAGAAAACCGTTCTGTAATTTCGTGGATTCGGCTCAAAACAGGGGTATAGTTTTTAGAGCCGAAGATGATACAGTCCACCTTGTCCGGCGACAGTTCATAACGCCGCACGGAGTTTGGGAACAGGGAATTACGAGAGAGCGCATAACCCGCTTCAAATCGTTTGAACATCCATTCGGAATAGTAATTGACGATATCAGTTCGTCCGCTAATATCGATAATCATTTTATCCTCTCAATCAAAGTGCAGTTCCTTTTGCGGGAACATACAGCCGCTCCATAGTTACACCCTCCAGCGTCAAAAGACGAATTTTTTTCTCAATGCCTCCCGCGTATCCTGTTAAGCTGCCATTTGTGCCGACTACACGATGGCAGGGGATAATAATAGAAATGGGATTATGCCCCACTGCGCCGCCGACCGCTTGTGCGGACATTCGGGACTGCCCGCGCTGTGCGGCAATCTGTTTTCCGATTTCGCCATATGTCATCGTCTGTCCATACGGGATTTGACAGAGAATCTGCCAAACCGCCTGCCGGAATGCTCCGCCAACAGGGGCCAGTTTCAATTCTGCAATCGCAGGCTTCTCTCCGGCGAAGTAGCGATCCAGCCATTTCTTAGCCTGATTCAAAACCGGAGTTTCGCTGCACTCTTTGGTTTCCTCCTGCAAAGAACCCATAAAGTACTTTTGATCCTTCATCCACACGCCTACCAGCGCCCCGTCTTTTTCAGCCAGCAGAAGCTCCCCGATGGGGGAATTGTAATATGCTGTATATACCATTCTTCTACACCTCTTTTTCCTTTACTTTCACATGGTCATGCGTTCCACAAATTGATCACGGCATAACTTCGCCAAGGCCGCCATTGTTCCGCCATTGCCAGCATCTCCTTTGGTGTTAATCCCGGCAGTGCGTGTTTCACGCCAATATCTGTTTCCAAAAAAGCATCCGGCCAGCCCATTGTCCTCATGGCGATATACTGTGCTGTCCAACTTCCAATACCCCTAATTGCGCACAGCTTTTTCATTTCCTGTTCCGGATCAGCACTTTGATCGAGGACGATTTCTCCCTTGAGCAGAGCATTGGCAAGCGTCAGGATACAGGAGGATCTGGCGGAAATTACCCCCAACACACCGAGGCGTTCCTGAATACCTTCTCCCAGATCAGCAATGTCCTCCACAGTGGGGAATGTGTGCGTCAAGCCTTCCACGCCAGTATCAACTGGTTCTCCCATTTCTTCCACAATCCTGCCAGCCAATGTACTGGCGGCTTTTACCGTAATTTGTTGTCCGAGAATCGCTCTTACTGCCATTTCAAACGGCTCAAAACATCCCGGCAGCCGTCTCCCTAGCATACATAAGCAGGGGCGTAATTCATTCATACTCTGAAGCGTTTCATAAATCACATCCGGGTCGCAGTAGAGGTCAAAAAGCCGTCGGATACGAGCCAACACCTGAGATAACACAGGAATCAAGGTGTCGCTTAACGTCACGTCCAGCCGATTCTTCTGCGGGCTATGTGCAACACGAATCCAGCCAGAACAGGGCGTTCCCCGCTTGTCCGTCAAGCGAACCGTCCGCAGATACGTTCCCTTTTCGATTTGCTCCACGCCTGGTATCGCTCTGGCAGTGAGAAAGTCCAGCATTTCTTCCCAGCGATAGGGCGGGCGATAACCCAAACCTACCGTAATTTCTCCCTGCTGTTTTTTCCCGTTTGCCGCTTTTTTTCGCAAAGCAGTTGGGGATAGCTTATATTCTTTCTGAAATAAATCATTCAGGCGGCGCAGGCTGCCAAAGCCAGCCGCCATTGCCACTTCCAGTACAGTTAAGTCGGTATCTGTAAGCAAATTCTTTGCCAAAAGAAGACGGCAGGTCTGCAAATACCGCACTGGCGAAACATGATATTCTTCCATAAATACGCGGCGAAGATGTCTTCCGGTGCACCCCAGTTTTTCCGCTAAATATTCCAGACTTTGACCATTACCACAGTTTTCCTCTAAAAGCCGGGCCGCCTTGCGAGCCAGTACAGAGGATGCATCCACCAAAGAATTCCCCGGAGCCAACTCCGGCCTGCACAACAGACAGGGACGATAGCCTGCCTGTTCAGCTTCAGCGGCAGTAGCAAAAAAGGTCATATTCTCAAATTTAGGCAATTTTGCCCTGCACACTGGGCGGCAATAAATGCCCGTTGAAGAAACACCGGCAAATAATCGACCGTCAAAACGGGTATCTTTCGATTTAAAGGCTTCGTAGCAAGCCTCTTTATTTTCTGTAAGCAAAAGTTTCACCTCCTGATATTTGAATTATATCATGTTCCAGCCATTAACTCTGGCAATTTTCGGACATACAAATTGCTTTTTCGCCGTTTGACAGTTCCTACTCTTTTAATTCTTGTGTATGAACAAGAGCTGCATAAGAACCATTTTTTTTCATCAGTTCATCATGTGAACCAAGTTCAACAATATTACCATGGTCGATGACTGCGATTCTGTCGGCATTTTTCACAGTAGATAAACGATGTGCAATCACAATAGTGGTACGTCCCTCTGATAGCTTTTCAAAGGTTTTTTGTATCTTTGCTTCTGTCACACTGTCCAAAGCGGAAGTGGCTTCATCCAAGATCAGTACCGGAGGATTCTTCAAAAAGATACGCGCAATGGAGATCCGCTGCTTCTGTCCGCCGGAAAGAAGCACACCCCGTTCCCCAACATTGGTTTCAAATCCATCTGGCATAGCGCAGATGTCCTCATAGATTTCAGCCAGTTTCGCCGCCTCAATCACATCCTCCATGGTGGCATCCAGCCGACCATATCGAATGTTTTCCGCAATACTGTCTGCAAAGAGGAATACATCCTGTTGAACAACACCCACATTTTTGTGCAATGATTCCTCCGTCACTTCCCGCACATCATGACCGTCAATGCGAATATTGCCTGTAGTTACATCATAGAAACGAGGAATCAGTTGGCTTAGTGTTGTCTTGCCGCCACCAGAGGGGCCAACAAAAGCCACGGTTTCGCCGGGATGAATATGCAAGGATACATCACACAGCACCGCACGATTCTCCTGATAAGCGAAGCTAACGTGTTCTACTTGAATTTCACCACTGACGTCATGTAAGGTGGCCGCATTCGGAGCGTCTGTCAATGTAGGTTCTGTCTGCATCAATTCCACGAAACGGTGCAGCCCCGCTGTTCCATTGGCAATCAGCTCAGAAGTCACCGCCAGCCTGCGGATGGGACTTACGAAGGTTGTTACGTAGAGGCTAAATGTAATCAAATCGATCGTGGTAAGCTGGCCATTCATGATCAATGCGCCCCCTACCGCAATGACTGTCACCGAAAGCATACACAAGAAAAATTCCATGACAGAATTGAATATTCCCATTGCTTTGTGGTATTGATATTTCGCATTTTTAAAACTGCCGTTGGCACTATCAAATTTATGCAGTTCTCTCGTTTCATTAGCAAATGCTTTTGCTGTTTTGATACCAGACAATCCGGACTCAAAATCTGCATTGATTGCGGCGGTTGTCTGTTTCACTTGCCGGGATGCGTTACGCATTGCCTTCCGGCGGCTCCATACGATAGCCAAAAACACTGGAATCATGATGGCAATCACCAATGCCAGCTTCCATTGGATAGAGAACATTATGATAAGAGCGCCGGTGATTGTAACTGCAGAAACAAAAATATCCTCCGGACCATGGTGAGCCAGTTCTGTAATATCGAACAGATCTGCCGTCAGGTGACTCATCAGCTGACCGACCCGGTTGTTATCGAAATAGTCAAAGCCAAGTTTTTGAATATGGCGAAACAGATCCCGCCGAATATCCGTTTCCACTAAAATGCCGAAGTTATGTCCCCAGTACCAGATAACGTATGTAAACACGGAACGCAATACATAAAAAACAAGCACAATACCCATAACTGCCCAAAAGGTTCTCCATGCATTTTGTGGGAGCAGTTCATACATACACCATCGTGAAATAAATGGGAAAGCAAGATCAATCATTGCAATCATAAACGCACAGACCATATCCAAAATAAACAGCTTCTTATGGGGGGCAAAATAGGATATGAAAATCTGAAGTTCCTTTTTCCCTTTCAAAGTTTTTGTTGACATCTTTGTTTCCTCCTTTTTAACTTGACGGCAACCAATTACCGTAATATGATTATATCGTTAAAATTAAACTAATAATATTAAAATATCGCTATATTTTATCATAATATCTTCAAAATTATACAAGCAGCAAAGGAGGAGAATACAATGAACGAACACGATTATCCAAACTCAATAAATTTGAAAGCAGAGAGCAACTTTCCATATCTTGTTTTGGATGCCACAGACAAGAGCAGTGAACCAACACCTCCCGGCTTTCACATCATGCACTGGCATGATGATTTCCAATTGATTTATGTTCTTTTAGGAAGCGTTTCTTTAAAGACCCTGTATCACACACACATCATTCATAAAGGCGAAGCAGTCTTTATCAATAAAAATGTTGTTCATCAGCTTCAGGGTACTCATGAATGCCATTATAAGAGTTTCGTGTTTCCTGAATATCTGGTAGAGTTTTATCCCGGTGGGCCTGCAAAAAAATACATCACTACGCTTGCTAATAATGAGCAGTTTCTAACGTATTTGTTTTCTGAATGCAGCACATGGCATAAAAATGTACTAGACTTATTGGAAAATTTGATTGCGTTAGAGGGCACAGATTCTCCTGCCTATGAATATGAAGTCTTAGTACATCTTTCACGATTGTGGCTGGAGATTATTAAAAACATCAATCCTCCTGTAGGTGACGAAAAACCAGAACTTGCAGTACGAATGCAAAAATTCCTCTGGTGCATCGAACAACATTATGGTGAAGATTTGTCCTTAGATGAATTAGCAAAAAGCGCAAATGTAAGCAAATCGGAATGTTTGCGGTGTTTCAAACTGACGATGCAAACAACTCCCTATAGGTACCTGATGGAATATCGGCTTTCAAAAGCTGCTGAATTACTAAAAAGTTCTGACGAATCGATAGGAAACATTGCTGATAGCGTTGGATTTCGGCAAATCAGCCACTTTGGAAAGTGTTTCAAAGAAAAAACAGGTGTATCACCAAGAGAATACAGAAAGAATAACGCCTTTTTAAACTTATAACCCCGGTTTAATGGCTAAAAAAACAAAGCCTTACCCCAAAGTGTCCATGTCTCCAACTGGTACTATGCTGCGTTGACCCGCTAGGTTTAAATACCACAATCTTTCCCTAATCCAAAACAAAGCCCACTACGCTTCCTACTTCCTCACATAGAACTAAGTGATTGGCATACTATACTACTGTTCAATCTCCACTTCCACACCAGCCTTGAACTCAACCACAAACTTATCATCAAATACCGTGATCTTCTCAATCAGCCGTCTTACCAATTGCTCGTCGTATTCCGTCACCTCAGATGGCTGTTCCTTGAGAAATTTCATCATCTCCTGCATACGCTGTCTGGTTCCCTCTCTCTCGGCATCGACCACCATGAGGTTTTGTTTTTCATCTCGGAGTCGATAAATCTCATCGGCTATCGGCTCATAATCCTTTTTTGCATTGGCCAGTGTCAGCAGTTCCTGCTGAAGCTCCACCAACTTTTCATCAATAGCTGCAGTGGCTTCCTCGCTGTTCACACCAATAGCAGATTCAATATTCGCCTGTAACAGAGGAAGGAAGGTATCCTGCTCACTCATCATTTCATTGACGGCTCTTACAACAACCTCCTGCAGTGTTTCTTCTTTGACTGTTCTTGCCAGACAATCAGGTGCATTTTTGTCTACTCTGCTCACACATCGCCACACCGTTGACTTGCATCCGTGGTTGTTCCATTTGATTCTGCGGAAAATATCTCCGCAGTGTCCGCAAACCACGATACTAGACAAGGCATAGCGACTGCTGTAAACCCGCTTCTTTTGCTTTGTTCCGCTGTGGAGATTTGCCCTGCGAAGAATTTCTTCCTGCACCTGCATATAAATGTCACGGGGAATAATAGCAGGATGGCTATTCTCTACATAATACTGAGGTACAATTCCGTTGTTGCTGACTCGCTTTTTTGTGAGAAAATCAACGGTATAAGTTTTCTGGAGCAACGCATCCCCGATGTATTTTTCATTGGTGAGTATCTTTTTCACGGATTGTGGTCTCCATATTTGTTTTCCTGCACCTGTCAGTATACCGTCTTTTTCAAGACCTCTGCCAATTTGGAGAAGACTCTGCCCTTCCAGATACTCACGATAGATACGTTTTACAACTTCTGCTTCTTTTGGTTCAATAATAAGTTTTCCATCCTCGTCCTTGGTGTATCCCATGAAACGGTTATGGTTGACCTGTACCAATCCCTGTTGATAACGGTATTGCAATCCCAATTTCACATTCTGCGAGAGTGACTGACTTTCCTGCTGGGCAAGGGATGCCATAATAGTAAGTAAAACCTCACCCTTGGCATCCATCGTATTGATGGCTTCCTTTTCAAAAAAGACTGATATGTTTTGGTCCTTCAACTGACGAATATATTTCAGACAGTCCAGCGTGTTTCTTGCAAATCGACTGATAGATTTGGTAATAATCATATCAATTTTACCAGCCATGCAATCTTCAATCATGCGGTTGAACTCCTCACGCTTCTTGGTATTGGTGCCGGAGATTCCATCATCAGCATAAATTCCAGCAAGCGTCCAGTCTGGATTCCGCTGAATATAGTCAGTATAATGCTCAATCTGTGCCTCATAACTGGTGGCCTGTTCATCGCTATCTGTAGAGACACGACAGTAAGCAGCCACTCGCACCTTCGGCTTTTCTGCTGTTTTCTTCTGTGTTCCGACACGCTGCCTTGCCGGAATAACAGTAACTCTAGTCTGTGCCATTTATTTCATCCATCCTCTCTATCAAACCATAGGCATATTCTGCTTGTTTGAATGGGTCTTTATATTTTTGTGATACTCTGCCAATGTTAAACTGCATTGCAGGTGGTTCTGTTTCTATTTCCTTTGTCTCATAAACTCTGCCCAGTGCTTTTGCTCTTTTTTGCAATTCTGCAAATGCCATATCATAAGTATTCTGGTCAATGATTGCAGGGTAATAATCATCTCCAAGGTAATGACGGTTCTGCATTATTCTCTTCGCCGAACCGTGATATAACTTTAGTCCAGCTGCTTTTGCCGCTTCCATCAAAGCCATACCACTAAGATAGCCTTTATACAGTTTCCGTATCTTAGCTGCCTGCTCTTCATTGACAACTGCTTTTCCGTTTTCAATTCGATATCCATATGGCGTATGCCCCATACGCTACACTCCTTCCTTCAGAGTAAGACCACACTTCATGTGAAATGCTATCTCAGTTCTTGAGCAGACCTCAATATGCTCCACGTATTCTTTAAACAACTCCCCGTCAAAAGCCGTCAACATTTTACCCTTATTTATGAATTTCCATAATGTTCCGATTTCTTCGGTACGTGTAAGTTCACCATTGACGGCAAATGAGAGGTTTTCTTTTTCTCTATTTAACTGTTCCGCCTCTGTTAGTAATTCGTTATCCCACTGCTTGAAGAGATTTGGGTCTAAATATCCTTTCTCTACAATACCGATCAGCGTTTTTCTTCGTTCCAAATTCTGTTCCAGTTTCAATTCAATTTCATTGATTCTCTCAAGCCTCTTTGCTCGGTTTGTTTCCTGCATTGCATCCAAAAGTGGTTTTACTACAACTTTTCGGCCAAACACCAGCTTATTTATCATCGTAACAAATGCTCGTTCCAGTGCATCCTCACGGATGAACAGCATGGAGCATTTGGAAATATCATCAATGTGCTGGCTGCAGCACCATGCCGGATATTTCACTTTGCTGGTACTATGAATTCTGCGTTTAAACTTTGCCCCACACTCTCCGCAGATGATTCTGCCGGAGAAAGGGTAGCGGTTCTGATATTTACCAGTGCCTCTAAGGATACCTTTTTCTGCTGCCCTCTGACTGATTAATGCTCCTACGGCTTCAAAATCTTCTCGGCTGATAATAGATTCATGGTGATTCTGCATCATATACTGATCCCGCTCGCCATAGTTGATATGTCTGTTGAAATGGGAATCCGTATAGGTCTTCTGAAAAATTACATCTCCCACATATTTTTCATTTGAAAGGATCCCCCTTACTGTGGTCGGTGTCCAGTTTCCGCCTTTGCGGGTAGGAATTTCTTGTCTTTGAAGTTCCGATGCAATTACACCAGAACTCTTCCCAGCAAGGGTTTCTTTAAAAATGAACTTCACAACTTCGGCTTGTTCTGGAATCACCACCATCTCACCGTCTACACTTTTATATCCGTATGGAGGATAGGAAATTTTGAAAGTACCATTTTGAAATCGTTTCTGAACGCTCCATTTGCTATTTTCCGAAATGGACACGGACTCACTCTCCGCAAGGCTGCTAAGTATGGAAAGCATCAGCTCACTTTCCATTGCTCCTGTATTCAAATTTTCCTTTTCAAAATAGATGAATATACCAAGGTCTATCAGCTTTCTGACCATCTCCAAACAGTCAGTTGTGTTTCTCGCAAAACGGCTAATTGACTTTGTAATGATAAAATCGATCTTACCCTGCTCACAGTCCTTTATCATCTGAAGAAGTGCTGTGCGTTTTTCTTTCTTTGTACCTGATATCCCTTCGTCAAAATATAGCCCTGCAAATTCCCATTCGGGATTTGCCTTGATATAGGATTCATAATGGTTCTTTTGGGCTTCCAGACTGACCAGTTGCTCATCGCTTCCTGTAGAAACACGACAGTAAGCTGCAACACGCAACTTCTTGCCGAGGATAAGATCCTCATTTCCCTTGATTTTTGTTATCCGTTTCATCAACTCACCTCCTCCTTTGGTAGGTCACATATTACCTCTGAAGCCCAGTAATAGCAACGATTACATGGGATATAAATCTGATAAAATAGGAGAGAATACTTGTCGGTTCTTAGTCATAATTTTATTGTACTCTTCCTCTGTAATCAGACCTTTATTGAATAGTTTTTTCGTCATTTGCTCTGCCCTGACATAATTATATTCCCGTTGCATTTCTTCTATAGTGTACTGGTGTTTCTCTGGTGCAGCACCAATCTGTTCGGCTGTTAATTTTGTTACCTGCATGGTAGTTCCTCCTATCCGAAGGAATGATTTGTTTCCTTCTACCGATAAGCGAAAATTCCATGAATATCGAACCCTTTTAAATGAAAAAGCCTGTAAAAATTCCAAACTGGAATATCTACAACTAAAGAAAACGAATATAATTTTTAAAACAAGGCAAAAAAATAATGCCCATCAAGGAAAAATCCTCAATGGGCGAAATTCTTATCTTAATAATTCATTTACTTTTGCTTGTACACTTGCATAATCATATCCTGCCGCAGTCAATCTTCGCTTACGCTCTGCACCATTCCCCCAATCGCCACGAATGACTTCTTTAGCCACTTCTGTAATGGATTTGGATGAAGAACTGCTTGTACCAGACAATATCTCATTTACTCTGGTTTGTATCGTATTGTAGTCATAGCCAGCCGCTGTTAATCTCTGCTTACGCTCGTTTCCGTTTCCCCAATGGCCATTGATTACTTCTCTTGCGATTGAATCAATAGAAGGAGAAGGGGCAGCAGCTACTGGATATATCTGATTTCCTGATTCATCAAACACTTTATAGCCAGTATTCGCATCAGCACATTTCTTGGCATTCGCAAGATTATGAAATGCACCCTTTTGTGATTTTGCATCAGACCAAGATTTGCGGACACGATACCAAGTGCCACCTGTCGATGGAGTATTAGTTGCTGTCCCACCAAATGCTGCGGTTACTTCATTTGCCAACTCACCAAGCCTTGCATACAGCCAGTTGCCTGGACAGCTTTTATTGGCAAACCAACGATGCACGGTAAGTACCATTTCATCTGGCTTCGGATTATAATTTAAGGACTTGTTTTTATCGGCAAACCACAAGAGTTTCTTTTTCCCATTTCGCTTACAGATGTCCGTGCAGAGTCTGACCAGAGAATCATAAACTTTACTGTTCATCGCATACGGCTCTGTTCTATCACTGGCACATTCAATCGTGACGGCTCTCTGGTCATTGTCATTGCTGGAGGAACACCAAGAGCGATTCTTCTCCTCCACGCACAAGGATACCCTACCATCTGTGCCAATGCCGTAATTACAGCTTGCGTCACGTCCTGCCGGGAAGCAGGCACAGATGCTTTCTGCGGATAACTGACCGACTACGCAGTGTGGTGTAATGCGGTCAATGGAGTGTGTCCTCTGCCCTGAATGGTTCGGGCTAAGTTTCGTGTAAGACACCAATGCACTATTTGTATAACTCATAATTACTCGTCTCCTTTCTCGCTGCGATCATGCAGCTGTTCCAATACTTCTTTCATCCTTGCTGGAATTGGCAGTCCAAGGTGAGCGGCATTTTCCAGCAGGGAAATACCCTCATTGGAAATGTAGAAAAACATCACTGCGGTTCTTAGCACACTGCCTGTTCCGATCACCTGCACATCAAGGATATTGGCTATTCCCACCAATAGGAAAATCAGTACCTTTCGGCAGATGCCCTTGAATCCAACCTCACTGGAAAGGCTCTTGTCTAAGACAGCGCACATCACTCCCGTGATATAGTCCACCGCCACAAAGGCAAGCAATGCAAACAGCAGCCCGTCACAGCCGCCTAAGAACCAGCCTAACCAGCCGCCGATGCCCGCAAAAATAAGTTGAATCGTGTTCCAAAATTCTTTCATGTTAAATTCCTCTCTTTCTTTGAATTTGTGTATAGCCATACAGAAAGCTGCATAGCTGATGCATAATTTGCATCAAAAAAAGTGACTGTTCCGAAGAACAACCACTTCTTTCCCATTTATCAGATGCCTTCTCCTGCATCTGCCTTTTTCGTATCTATTTTTAATTTCCCTTGCTATTTTCCGGCTTTAGAGTGATATATAACACTAACAAAAACCAGCGCTGCAAAGCGTATTGAAACAGCAAGGAGGAATTGCCTATGAAAACAAAAAACATTAAGGTCCAGTATTCCAGCCGCTATCAAAGCGGCTTTGCACCAAAGATCCAACTGGAAGGACACTGGCTTGAAGAACTTGGTTTCCCAATTGGTGCACATCTATTTGTCGAATATGAAGAAGGATCCATCCGTATCCGCCCCTTTACAGAAGAAGAGACTGCCGTTCTGGAAGAACAGAAACTTCAGGCAGAGATTGCTAAAAAGCAGCAGGAATATAAGGCCGCAAGACGCCGTCTGGCAAAACAATACGGACAGATTCCAATGGTTGCAGAAGAGAATTGTGACTACGATGCAGATACTCCAACTCGTCCGAAACGCAAAAAATGATTTCTCTGCCAGATATCCCGGCATCCCATTCCATGAGAAAGCAGGAGGCAGTCTGCCCCTGTTTTCTTTTATTTAACTATCCTCTGTCTGTTCCGTCAGTGTATAAATAATCTTCATAGTTTTATCAGCTGTTTTTACCACCGCTTTTGAAAGATTGTTTATAGTAGCAAGAAATGGCGTCAAAAGATAAATACTTCGATAAGATGCAGTCCACACAAATAAGAACTGCTTCCACTGGAAAGCCGGTGTACAGATATCCGGAATTTTTTCATCCCCTTTTGTAATCACAACAGTATCATCCTCCAGAATCATGAAATTCCTTCCAATGATAATATTCTCAATCAGCAGCATATGCCTTCCATTAGAAGAATAAGATCCTACACCGTTTTCGTGAGCTTTTATGCCTAAATCCAGTAAAGCGATATCGGCTTGATTATCTACTGCAATCTTGTAAACCTCGGTTCTGGAAGATGAAAAGATATAATAATATCCATTCCGTACACATCCCTCTTCTTCTCTATTAAAAGAAGATGGATTATATTTCCCGGATCCCTGCAGATGGACACCCGATAAAGTCCACATTCCTTCCGTAAAAGAATAATCTGTCTTGGAAATCTTAATCCAGTATATTTTTGCATTACCGCTGCTATTGAGTTGATGAGAAAAACCATACCAGTAACCATCCCGCCCATCATAAAACGCACCATACAATCCATAGTAATCTATAAATTTAAAAACTGATGGCACTATCGTTTTTTCTTCCAAAATCGTGACACTTGAATTATCCAAATCATCCGTCAGCCCGATATGATGAATCGGAAAATGAAGCTTAAAAATGTGGATCCCATCGGCTTGATAAGAAATGGAATACATCGTTTCTGTTTCCACATTTAATTCCACTGCATCCATAAAACGCTGTCTAACTTTCTTATCAAAACTACTTATACTATCTTTTTTCATGAGAAAGAAGGGTGAAGCATCTTCATAAAGCGAACCATAAACTGCAGCACCTCCATAACAGCTCGTCAACGCTACCGCTGCTATCGTTCCATTTCCCTGACTGGTTGCAAAATCCCAGACGAATCTGTATCCATTTGTAATAGCCATTGATTCATTCAAATTCATACTGCCCCGGCGAGAATCCTCAAATGGATTTGCATTATTAGAAGCATATGCCATCGGCATTGTATGACTGTCCGGCAGAATATGATTCACATTTTCCTGCACTGTTTCTGAAAACAAGAAAATCCCACCCAGTATCTTAGGACATATAGGAATAAAATGTTCATTAAAGTATTTGATAGTACCCGTATTTTTCAGATAATTAAACACACCCATTGGATTTGAATTAAAGAAATAATTCAATGCGTTTGTTACCATGTTTTCTTCTTCAACAGTTGTTATTTCACCACTGTTCACATCTGTAAGCTCAATCGTTGTTTTTCCTTTTAATTTCATTGTTTATCACTCCCATCTTCAAAAATCATCGGTAAACCTGTCATGGATATTTTGGCCATAACCTGCAAACAGTCAACCGACTGTGGCTTTTCTGTTTTAACAAACGCGTTATCTACTAAAGTTCCTTGTTTGAACCAGTTAAGAACCTGATGCTTCTGCATCGTTTCTTCAATCTCCAGTATTCCATCCCAATCGGCTGTTTCTTCTGCAGCTAACCCTTGCCCTGTTACAGTCGCAATACAGGCACCTTCTGCAATCCGAACAGTTCCACCCGTGACAGAAAAATATACTGAAAAATTATTCAACAGATTTGGAAGCACATTATTGACTGGATAATATAAGGGGAATGTATGTTTCCCGCTTCCGTAAGTCTGGGATGGTAAGAAAAGCTCAATATCTGTACCGTTTAGAACATACCTGGCCTGAACCACCGCTTTGCCATCCTCCTCCCATGTAACAGGAAGATTTACTTCTACACTAACATCAGTTGTTTCCTCTTCTGAGAATAGATTTTCTGCAGGAGGTGCAGGCATAGGGATGGAAATGATGCCCGTCGCAGAGCTTTCCCTCTTTACACAATCTGCATTAACATCCATAATAACCAACCCAGTAAACTCTGCCTGAAGAACTTCTCCTGCAGCGAAATCAATACTGATAACCTGCAGTTCCGTTTTCGCAAGTTCGTAGGATTTTGCATTTACAAAAGAAAAAAAGCCTACCTTACCCTCTTCAATCTGATTCAAAAGCCCAGTTATATTTTTATCATTCTTGCTCTTCGCCTGTGCCAGTCTTGGATTTTTTCCTACACATTTCAGTGTATGTTTTCCTCCTATTCTGCATTGGGAAACCGTAATGCAAGTTATTTGTGTATCATCCGCATGGCCACCGCTGAATCGAAGAACATCTCCCAAATCCAATGCCGGATTTCCTATCGTATCTGAATCAAAAGGTACATAGGAAATTACAGAAACATCTCCCAGAATGTTCTCACACATTCTTTTCCTTGTTTCTTCCAGACCAAACTGCAGCATTGGATTAACACCAAGATTTAATGTCAGTCCATCATCAGGATCCAGAGCATAATACTCAGCCGTCTGTGTTCTCATATTCGTAGAACTTATAGCCGTATATTTTGTAATGAAATCCGAAAAACTGCTATGAAATCTCTGATTCCAGGTTATTTCCATTACAGGATCTTTACCAAATTTACGAAGTTCCAGTTTCCCCAGACGATTGATCATGAAAAATCCGCCAAGCACCTGCCCTGTGTAGTATAGAACATCCCGATATGTTTCAATATCATTTTCACTATAGATTGCAAGGATTTCCATTCCATTTGGCATTGCCTCAAAATCTTCCTGTGTCTGTGCCATTTCTACACCACATACTCGGCAGCATAAAGCAACCAGCTCATATGCAGTTCCTGTAGTACTGGTACCATTGAAATTCTTTTCAAAGCGGATCATGTAGTCATAAGCCTTAATTTCCAGGCATTTTATGGTTCTGTTTGCTTCGCTGACTTCAAATATTCCCATAGGTACAGATTCGTAGTCCCCATTTGGCAAAAGCAGATGGTAATAGAGTTCTATACTTGCACCTTCCAGAGTATATCTATCTACATCCAAAAACAGCGTAATCCCCATCTCTGTGGAATATACGCTACCTAGTTCTATCTCTGTACTTCCGCAGCATTGCGAAGAAATATAGCCACTGCCTTTGACGATGTCCTTTTCTTCAAAATCAATGATCTCTCCTATTGCTGTTGTAATCCTTCCAGTCCAGCGGCAGCGTCTGCTGTTTGACTGTACTGCTGTTAAAAATGCTTCTGATACTGGATACAAACTGCCACCCCCTTTAGAATTCCTTCAGTGAAAAGGAAACTGTCCATAGTCCTTTAAAGGATGTATCCTTTTCCAGTTTAGCCTTGAATCCATCTACATACATTTCTGCATTTTTCAACATCAGATTATCTGTATCAAAATAATCTACCGATAATTTGTCCTTTTTTGAGAAAACTGTCAATTTTGCAAGCCATGCTGCTGTGACACAATAAGACAGGCTGATCGTAACCACTCCCTGTCTTACTACATCCCTCTGCCTGGTTCCGGCTTCTGTTTCACCACTTGTATCTGCTTCTACTGATGAAAGTGAAATATCATAAGTATCCGGCAGCGGAAGTTTTTCACCATCTATTCTCAAATATTCCAAGAACGCCATATCATCTCCCTCCTCTTCTTAAATTTGTTCTCTGCTGTGCTGTAATAATCACTTCGTCTAGCATCGTACCACCAAGGTAAACAGGAATTACAATATCCCCACTCTGACCTCCCACACCAGCCAGTGCTTCTGTAATTGCAGCCGTTATGTCAGCAAAGGTATTTCCGACAGACATTTCACTAAGAGCTCCGTCAGTGTCTGTTGTGCTGATTTTAGGACTTACCACCATATTGGCAGCCACACCATCCATCGCACTTGCCACCAACCCTTTGCTCTTTTCGATGCCCTTGGCGAGTCCGCTCATAAAGTCCGGCATCCAAGTTTCATAATCCGTCAACGGTCCCTCATCCGGCACGGAAAAATGCAGGAAGGATTTGATTTTATCTGCTACACTGCCTACGGCATCACCAACTGCACCGATACAGCTCTTGATACCGTTGACGATGCCCATGACTAAATCCTTGCCCCAGTTGAAGGCAGAGGATGCAAGATTTTTGATATAACCAATAGCATTGTCAAAGCCGCCCTTGATGGTATTATAAATACCGCTGATAGTGCTCTTAATACCATTCCACATCGAAGAAAAAGCATTGCCCACAGCTGATTTAATACCATTAACTACAGAAGATACCGTGGACTTGATGTTATTCCAAACTGTTGTAATTGTATTTTTAATACCATTGACCACTGTGGTAATCACTGATTTGATAGCATTCCAGATAGTTGTTAATACTGTTTTTATGGCATTCAACACTGTGGTAATAACGGTCTTTATCGTATTCCAAGCCGTAGTTAGGAAAGTCTGGATTGCTGTTACTATCGTGGTAATAAATATGCTGATCGCATTCCATACCGTAGAAGTCACAGTCTTTATCGTATTCCATGATGTGCTTAGGAAGGTGGAAATCGCTGTAACTACAGTAGTGATGATGTTCCTGATTCCTTCCCACAACCCCAAGAAGAAATCACGCAGTGCGTTCCATACCGTTTCTGCGACCGATTTGATGCCTTCCCATACCTGTACAAAGAATTCCTTGATGGCATTCCATACAGTAATGGCCACTTCCTTGATGTTTTCCCACAGGTCAATCCAAAACTGGCGGAAAGACTCATTGGTATTCCAAAGATAAATAAATGCTGCCACCAAGGCAGTAATTGCGGCAATAATCAGGAAGATCGGGTTTGCAAGCATGGTTGTATTTAGTGCGGTAAAGGCTCCTTTGACCGTATTGATAACTCCGGCAATCTTTGGAACAACGGTCATAATCGTACCAACTGCTGATATGACCTTACCGACTATAATCAGCACCGGACCCAATGCTGCCGCAAACAATGCTACGGTCACAACCACCTTCTTGGTGCCTTCATCCATGCCATTGAGCCAGTCTACGAATTTCTGTACCCAGCCGACAATCTGCTTGATGGCAGGCATCAGCAGTTCGCCAAAGGAAATAGCAAGACCCTCAAGAGCAGATTTCAAGATTGTCAGCTGTCCCTGCAGGTTGTCCAATTGTGTATCTGCCATCTGCTGTGCTGCGCCACCACTGTTGACAATCGACTTCTGCAGGTCATCCCAGGTATCACCAGTGTTGGCAAGCAGAGCATTGACAGATGATAAGTCAGTTTTATTGAAGATATTGCTGATGATGTTGGACTTTTCTGCCGCTGTCATACCATCCATGCTTTTGTTCAAATCTCCGAGAATGTCATTCATGCTGCGCATATTGCCCTGTGAATCATATACATCCACACCGAGGGATTTCATGCTTGCCGCCGCTTTATCTGTTGGGTTCTGCAGGGACAGGATGATATTTCGAAGATGCGTACCGCCCTCTGCACCCTTGATACCATTGTTGGCAAGAATACCAAGTGCGGTGTTCAGTTCAGCAGTGCCGCCCTTGACAGATTTTGCAGTTGCACCGATGGTAAGGATACCTTCGCCCAGCTGTGCCACAGAGGTATTCGTAGTGGATGCTGTCTTTGCCATCTGGTCTACCATCGTTCCGGCTTCATTTACTCCCATACCGAGAGCAGACATGGCATCAGTAACCATGTCAGATGCCGATGCAAGGTCAATACCGCCGGCAGCCGCAAGGTTCAGAACCGTTGGCAGGGTGTCACACATTTCCTGTGTATCATATCCGGCAAGAGCTAGGTAATTCAGAGCTTCTGCACACTCGCTGGCAGAAAAGGCGGTTTCCGCACCCATCTTCTTTGCTAATTCTCCGAGAGTATCCATCGTATTCACAGACTGCCCGTCAACAGTTGACATGGTGTCCTTTGTGATACCCATCGTAGCCTGTACCTGCGACATGGAGGACTCAAAGTTTGCAGCTGTGGTTACAGCAGCTGTTCCAAGACCTGTGACTGCTGCTGTAACTGGGAGCAACTTCTTTCCGGCATTGGAGATGTTGTCACCTGTGGTTTTCAGCTTTTCGCCTGTGGCAGCAATCTTCTGCATGGCGGTGGCAGACAGGTTTGCTTGCTCCTCAAGTTTTTTTAAATCGTTTTCTGTTTCTATAAGTTCACGCTGAAGGGCATCGTACTGCTCCTGTGAAATCTTCCCATCAGCAAGTGCCGTATTCGCCTGTTCTGCTGCAGTCTTTAGTGTGGTTAACTTGCCTTTGGTTTCTTCCACTGCCTGCGCAAGGAGTTTATGCTTCTGGGCAAGCAGATCCGTATTTCCAGGATCCAGTTTCAGGAGTTTCTCAACATCTTTAAGCTGCGCCTGAGTGTTCTTGATTTCTCCGTTAACACCCTTTAATGCCGTTTGAAGTTTGGTGGTATCACCGCCGATTTCCACTGTTATGCCCTTGATTCTGTTTGCCACAAATATGCACCTCCTCTCCTAAAATTGGGTATAAAATAGCCCGGATCACTCCGAGCATAAGAAAAACACCTGCCATTGCTGACAGATGCCGCTATAAAATCATTTTTTTTGTGCTACAAACTGTAATTTGTAAATCAAACAATATTCTCACCCAAGATTATTTTTGGCATTGTGGTTAAACACCTATTCCAACGTTTATAGAATTTTTCTATACCAAGTTTTCCAACTCTTGCATGAACTTCTTCATTTTCCAGCACCCAATACAAGACATATGTTACCTTACCTACATTTCTTGTAAGACGAACAGGTAATTCTCCCTCTTTAACTGCATTGAAATCTTTTTGTCGATGAGTACGTTTTATATAGTGTACATCAATAACACCATCTTGTTCCATGTAAAATTCCGCTACTTCCCTCATCAGTTCTTCAATTTCATCTAATTTGGTCAGTTTTGCCTCGTATATACATATTTCATTAAACATAAAATACCTCCACAAATTCTAATTTGTCTTTCGCTTACTGATTTGTATACTTTCCTAACTGCGTATCAATATCTCGACCACCATACATTACACGAATTATGGTAACGACAGCATTCTTTGCATCTGGAATGTAAAACACGCAGTAATTATCTACAGGCATGATGCGAAGTCCTCGGCTGTGCCACGGCTCACTCTCGTATTCACGAAAACGCTCTGGCATCTGGTCAAGACCCACAATGCTTTCCTCCAGTCGGTCAAGCTGACCTGCAGCATTTTCTGGAGACTGGAGTTCAAATGCAATGTAGTCATAAATATTTCTAAGATCTCTATCTGCCTGATCTGAAATCTCAATTTCAAAGATCATAAATGATAATCCTTGCGAATGTCTGCAAATACCTTACTTGCTGACTTTGTACGGCCAGCCTTCATGTCCGCATACCCTTTCTCTAATTCTTCATTTATCTGTTCTTCTGATAAAATACTCATATCTAATGGTCTTGCAGAGGGGATCTTGACCTCGAACGGCAATCCTCTGTGAAGGATAATCTGTTTATAGAACATATTGATTGCATTCGATGCAGGAATGCCAAGTGCAGAAAGAATTCCCTCTGCCTGCTCCTTTACCTCTGGTTCAATTCTGGCATAGAGATTTGCTGATTTTGCTGCCATCATTATCGCTCCTTTCAAAAACGTATTTCTTCTACTCATAGTATACTCACTTGTAAGCACAATAGCAATACATTTTTTTGAACTTTGCAATCATTCATTAAAATCTGTCGAAGTCCTCCTGCGTTGCGACCTCTCGGTACTTATAATCATCGTTTCTACTCTCTACGTACATATCATTGACCATACCAATCGTGAGTAAATCTAAGTCACGGATAGAAAGTCCAAGTTGTACACATCGTAGCAGAAACAATGGAGTTGTCATTTCCCGATCAGTTGAGCGAAGTTTTTTTTAGACTGGACGTCCGTCTGTGTATTCAATCCCCAAAGCTGGATCAGCTGCGGAAGAACCTGATAAATAGAAAAGGTATTAAAACCATCCAGCCACTCCTCTGGTGAATCCGGAATAGACGTATCTGCGTGTTTTGCCATAATATAGGCGATGTTCTCAAACATCTCAAGAGAGAACATATCCAGATTGGAGTTCTCCTCACTGCCATCACCGACAGACTTTTCTAAGGAACGCAGGTCTTTATAAATATCACGATGAAATCTCATTCTGTAAATGCGAGGAATGGCAGCAGATGCCTTAAATGGCACCTGCTTACCATCAATCTCGATATTCTGCTTCATGCTCATAGTCTATCCCTCCTTCATTGCCACAGTTTTAGCTGCGGCATTTGCTTTTGGAACAGCGGGTACCGATTGTACGGCAGGCTGATCTTCCTCTGCTGTTGGCAGATATACTGCCTTGTACCAATCCTGATATACAGCATCCGTAGTATCATCCCCGGTCTTAGCTTTCACAAATCCATTAGCCAGCGGCGTTGCTGTCAAAGCAAGTGTTTCAGTCTGTACTTCGATTTCATCCTCATTGGTGGAAGATTCAATGCTTGGACGGCTTGCTGCACAGTTATACAGTACATGACGGATTTTCTTGACGTCACCGTCAAACTCGAAAAGCAGTGCAAAGTTTGCGGTTTCAACATTTGCGTTTTCTACAAGCACTTTATTACTGTCCAGCTCTTCCTTTAGCACCTCGGTTCGGAATTTCTCCGGCACCATTGCCAGTTCCAGATCACCTTCATAACCCATGTTGTTGGAAATAGTGTAATATGCATATCCATCCGCATAAAAATTGGACGGCTCCCCGTTTGCATCCAGTGCCAAGGAAACCGCACCAGGCATTGCAGCCGGTGTATCAAAAGACACTGTTCCATCTTCGCCAATCGTCTGCAAGGCATAATGCACATTACATATATTGAATTTCACTTTATTCTTTTTAGGCATGATTTAAACCCTCCTGTTCAAATTGATATAAGACTTCATACAGTTTTTCACTGTCAATCCATGTTTCGGACTTTTCATAGAAGATGCCATATTTGTCAAGCACATCCTCCAGTTTCTGTTCCGCCGACAAGTCCTTGGTGTCGGTGTACAATTCAATATTCACATCGTTTATCTTGAAATATACTCTGCCATCTGCAGCGAAGTTGTCACTGCTGGGGAGCAGATAGCAGATAAACGGCGGGGCAGGCGATTCTCCCTCTGCAAAATGATCATAGGCAAAGGGGATACCGACCTCATTCATAATTTGTATCAAATTATCCATTCTGCAGACTCCTTTTGATTTCTTCTTCCAGCTGACGGACTGCATTTTCTTCTGCAGGAGCAATGTGTGCTTTTCCTGCCACACGACCACCTCCACGCTTGGCATGACCATATTCCAGAAGATGTGCCAGCTGATAGCGGTTCTTGGAATGAACAATCAGCTGGATGGAATCCGAGGTTTCCTTTTCCTTTTTCACTGCCCAGCTTTTCGCATAAGTTCCAGTATTAGCAGGTGCATTCTGTTGTATTTCCTTACGGACCGATGTCCCTGCTTTCCTGACTGCCTTTTTCATATCATCCGTGGCAAGATCAGCGTATTCCTTCAAGCCCTCCATCACAACAGATGCCAGTTGCTCTGGTCTGATGCTGTTGTTTGCCATATTACCGCCTCACTTTCTGGCATTTGAATTTCACAGACTTGTTCTTGTAATTCATATGGTCAACCGACAGAATGTTATAAATCTCTCCGCCAAAGAGAACTCGGTACTGCGTGTTATTGATTTCTGACACCTTTCGGCAGTATCTGACAGAGAAGCTCAAATCGGAATCATCCACGGTAATGCCTACCGCCGTGTTTTCTCTTCCATTCTCTCCGCTGACCGTTGCATAGCAGGAATAAAACTCTGTCCACTCATTTTTGTGATTTCCGATTTCATCCACAGTAACAGCGGACTTTTGGAATATCACCCTCACATTCAAAAGTGCAATGTCCATCAAAATCCCTCCCGTCTGCTGCCAAAGAGCAAGGCTCGTAGGGTAATCATCAGTGCATGATGGTCTGCATCTTCACGATGTTCATAAAGGTATGCCACCGTATACAGAACCGCTGTCTTTGCGTTCGGCTCAGAATTGAGCAGACCTGCATCATCAGTCCGCATAATATCCATGCAGATTTTCTCCGCACTGGAAAGCAGATACTCAATCAGCGAATCATCATCCGGGAAGTCTACACGGAGATACTGTTTCATCTCCTCAAGGGTTACAATCATATCTGTCACCACCTCTATCCATAAAAGCTAGTGCCGCCCCGGAGGACGGCACCATAGGTTCATTACTTGCTTACCGTTTTTGCTGCTGTGGATGCTTTTGCAGCACCCGTGATTTTCAGAATCTGTACGGCTTCCGGCAGAATCAGCTTGCCGTCCACACGCTCCTTTGCCACAAAGCCAATCATGCCGTTGCCAGCGAACAGTTCTGTGAGCTGCTTGAAGGAACGAGTACCACGGTCACCGATATTGTAGTAGCTGTAGTCACCGAAAGCGATGGCATCCGCAGGTGCAAACTGAGAAGTATGCACACTATAACCCAACAGCTTATCTGGTTCACCCTGCACTAAGGAAGGCTGCCACATGTAGGCTCCGTTGTTGTCCTTGAAAGTACGGATAGCGGCAATAGTCTGGTCATTCACGATAAAGGACGCATTCTTGCGATATGCTCTCTTCAAGGAATAAATCAGATTGATAATATCATCAGCAGTCAACGTGGCCACAGTCTTTGCTACCGTACCGCCGCCAGTTTCAGCAAACAACCCCAAAGGCTGACCTATACCTGTACCGTTCAGAAACGCATCCTCCTCAGCATTTGCCAGTGCTTTGCCGAACTCATCGATGATGTAGTTCTCAAGACCGAAAGCATTGTCATACAGAAGTTCCTCGGTTACCTTGATGGCAACGTGCAGTTTGTGGGCATCCAACAGAATCTGGTCGAAGGTCGCATCACCAAAGGTAAGTGCACCGCCTTCCTCAATCCATGCAGCCGCAGGCTTGGTAGCTGCGATATTGATTTTATGCTCCCCACTGGTCGTGATAACATGACCGAGGCTACGCATGATATTGCCGTCCTCCAACTTTGTAATCAAGCGGCTGTCATATTCCTCCGGCACAAGGTAGCCTCCGTCTGCGTCCACACCTTCCTGCAGAACATTGGACACCTGCTTGAAGTTGGTACGGAGTGCTTTAAGCATCCCCTCACGGTACTCATCGGATGCACGGCCAGTCTTAGCCTTATCCTTACCGTCAGCTTTCATCGGCTTGGTCACGATAGGAGTATTCACAGGCTTGCTGAGTTCGTTCTCCAATGCTTCCATCTGCTCCATGCGTTCGATCTCCGCACTGTAATCTTTGATCTTCTTTTCCATATTGGCATAAGTCTTTGCATCCTCCTCAGAAAGCAGACCGTCCTTGTCACGCTTGCTTTCCACGAATGCCTTAGCGCCCTGCCATGCTTTGTTACGTGCTTCTCTCAGTTCCAAAATAGTCATAATTTCTTACCTCCAATTTTTCATTAAATCCAGTCGCTCCATAAGAGAGTCGGCTGTTGTTTGTTTAGTTTCTGATTTTGTTTTCTGTGCGATTCTGCACTTGGCTGCCAGCTTATCCATAAGAGAATTTGTGACCGCCGCATGGGAAAACACCATGCTGACCTTCGGAGCTTCAACCGCATCTTCACTGATCCTTTGTGTGATTTCATCTGCAAATCCTAACTCCAAGGCACTGTTTGCATCCATCCAAGTTTCCGCATCCATAAGGTGCGACAATTTGGAACGGGACAGTCCCGTCTTGATTTCATAAGCATTGATGATGGATTCCTTTACCTCGGAGAGCATGGCGATGGCTTTCTCCATCTCTACAGTATCGCCAAAGGCAATAGTGGCAGGATTGTGAATCATCATCATGGACACAGGGGAGACCTGCACCTTGGTTCCTGCCATTGCAATGACACTTGCTGCTGATGCCGCAATGCCATCAATCTTGACCGTCACACTGCCTTTGTAATTCATCAGCATATTGTAGATTTGGGCGGCTGCTACGCAGTCACCTCCGGGGCTGTTAATCCAGACGGTAATGTCTCCGCTGCCGGATTCCAGTTCTTCCTTGAAAAGCTGTGGTGTGACATCATCATCAAACCAGCTTTCCTCTGCGATGGTGCCGTTTAGAAACAGCGTTCTCTCCTGTATCTGCTCCTGCGTTTCCTGATTGGTCACCGTCCTGTTCTTCCAGTTCCAGAACTTCTTCAAATTTTTCCTCCTTTCCTGCAAATATTCCCGCATCTGACAGTTTCGTCATGTTGCCATTGATGAGGTATAAATCACCGCCGTCCTCGGCTGGGATGCGGTCAAGGTTCTCAAGTTCACGGATGTCATTGGCGCTCATCCAGCCGTTCTGCCTTGCCGTGGCATAGCCGCTCATACGGCTCGCATAATCCCCACGGAGCAGTCCGTCCACATTGAACTTGATAAAAAATGCAGCCTTGTCATTCTGGGAAATCAGCACCCTTGCCATCGCCTGTTCCCAACGGATAAGCCACGGCTCCAAGGTATATTTCACAAACTCCAAAGACTGCTGCTCAATATTAGAAAAGCTCGACTTCTCCAGATCACCGACCATGTGTGGCGGCACCCGGAAAATTCGAGCAATCTCGTTGATTTGAAATTTTCTTGTTTCCAAAAATTGTGCTTCATTGGGCGAGATGGAAATTGGTGTGTACTTCATTCCTTCCTCAAGGATTGCCACCTTGTTGGAATTGCTGCTCCCGCCGAAGCCCCTATTCCAGCTTTCACGGACACGCTCCGGGTCTTTGACCGTTCCCGGATATTCCAAAAGACCGCCCGGTGTCGCACCATTTGCAAAGAACTTGGCACCATACTCCTCGCAGGCAATCGCCATGCCGATGGCATTCTTCGCCATAGCAATGGGCGAATAACCGACCAGTCCGTCAAATCCAAGTCCTGGAATATGAAACACATCAGTCGGCTTCAGCCTGACTGTTCCACCTTTAGTGATGTGTGCTTCATCGCTTGAGGTCTGGTATTGATAATACAGCTGTCCCTTATCGTCACGATCAACTGTCATGCGGTTCGGCATCAGCGGATACAGCGCCACCACCTCACCCTTGCCGTTTCGGATAATCTGAGCATAGCCATTACCCCATAGCAAAAGATGTGTCATGAGTGTTTCCCTGAATACGAATGAAGTCATTTCTGGGTTCGGCTCATCATGTAAAAGGAAATACAGCGGATTGTCCACCGCCTTTTCTTTGCTTCCGTCTACACTGTATCTATATAAATGAAGGGGCAAACCTGCCACAGCTTCCGACAATATCCTCACGCAGGAGTACACCGCTGTCATCTGCATGGCCGACCGCTCATTGACTGGCTTGCCAGAGGTACTTCCCCCAAGGAAAAATCGATAGGCGCTGCCTGCCGTACTGTTCTTGGGCGCATCTCTCGACCTAAAAAGTCCGCTGAATATTCCCATAAAAATCATGCTCCTTCCTAAATAAACAAAATCCCGCGATGGTTATACACGGAATCTCCACTATCATTTCCGCAGCGAATGGCTCTGTCCAATGCCATGATTGTGGCAATAGCCCCGTCAATCTTCTCTGTGGACTTCTCTTTATCTGCTTTGATATTTCCTGCAGGGTCGGTTCGGATGAAGATATTATCCATATTCCATCGGAGAACTGGGTGTCCACCGTGAGCAATCTTCTGTTCCAGAACCAGCTTCATCAGTTCTTTGGTCGGCGGGGACATATCCTTAAATCCCTGACCGAAGGGAACAACGGTAAATCCCATACCCTCAAGGTTCTGCACCATCTGCACAGCACCCCAACGGTCGAAGGCTATCTCTCGGATATTGAACCGCACTCCCAGCTTTTCGATAAATTTCTCAATGTAGCCGTAATGCACCACATTACCCTCCGTAGTCAGCAAATATCCCTGCCGTTCCCACACATCATAGGGAACATGGTCACGGCGGACACGCAGGTCGAGGGTTTCTTCCGGCACCCAGAAGAATGGCAGAATGCTGAATTTGTCCTCCTCATCCAAAGGTGGGAACACCAGCGAGAATGCCGTAATATCCGTGGTACTGGAAAGGTCAAGACCACCATAGCAGACACGCCCCTCCAAGTCCTCCTCGCTGATGGCAAAGGAACATTTATCCCACTTGTCCATCGGCATCCAGCGGATTGCCTGCTTGACCCATTGATTAAGACGTAGCTGACGGAAAGAATTCTCCTCGCCAGGATTCTGCTTAGCCGACTCACAGGCGGCTTTGACTTTATCCATGCCAACCGTAATTCCGAGGGACGGATTGGCTTTCTTCCACACTTTGGGGTCTGTCCAATCATCCGCTTCATCCGCACCGTAAATCACAGGGTAGAAGGTAGGGTCAATTTTCCTTCCCTCCAAGATGTCCTTTGCTTTCTGATGCGTTTCATAGCAGATGGAATTGGTATCCGTCCCAGCTGTTGTAATAAGGAAATACAGCGGCTGCATACGGGCATCGCCAGAACCCTTGGTCATAACATCAAACAGCTTTCGGTTTGGCTGGGTATGCAGTTCATCGAATACCACTCCGTGTATATTAAAGCCATGCTTGGAGTAGGCTTCCGCCGACAGCACTTGGTAGAAGCTGTTGGTAGGGGTATAGATAATTCTCTTCTGCGAAGTCAGTATCTTCACTCGCTTATTCAATGCCGGACACATTCGCACCATGTCCGCTGCCACATCAAACACGATGGTAGCCTGCTGTCTGTCGGCAGCACAGCCATACACCTCGGCTCGTTCCTCTCCATCCCCACAAGTTAGAAGCAGGGCGACTGCCGCCGCCAGCTCCGATTTTCCCATCTTCTTTGGAATTTCCACATAGGCTGTATTAAACTGCCGATACCCATCGGGTTTCAGCATTCCGAATAAATCACGGATAATCTGCTCCTGCCAGTCGATCAGTTCAAAAGGTTTCCCTGCCCATGTTCCTTTGGTATGGCAAAGGCTCTCAATGAAGGCAACAGCGAAATCCGCCGCATCCTTATCATAGTGGCTGTCCTTTACCTTGAACTTGGTAGGCTTATATTTTTTCAATTTTCGCAAGTGTTTCGCCTCCTCCCTCTTGGCATAAAAAATAGCCGCCTGTTTCAGCGACTGTACGAGAAACAGTCCCTTATGGGACCGTCCTTTGTGATTATTCTGCTTTTTTAGAAAAGTTCATTCAACTTGCTGTATTCTGCTTTCAGTCTGGTAAGCTCCTGCGCGATACAGATCCTTCTAAATCCATTCTTCTCACATCTTCCATCCTTTTCCAATTTTTCAATCTCGGTTTTTCTTCTTTTCATTACCTCAATTTCATTTCCTTCTGCGATTTCTACCAAATCTTTTTCAAACTTTGTCATGTATTTATCCTCCTGTGCTTTTTGTTTTTCCCTTTTGGTAGGTACATATTCGCTCTAAAAGCACATAATAGCAAGTCATTTCGGCACTATAATCTGGACAAATAACTGCATGAAAAACTGTGTGTTTTACAGTTTCATTCACGCATGGAGCGGTGGATAGTTTTGAGGATTTCTTCCTGTTCAGATGGCTTTACACCGATGCTTTCTAAGGCTTCCCTCGTACCACAGTCCGGGCAGATGAGGGATTTATTGTTTGCTCTCGAAAGGGCAGGCGCACCGTGATATACTTTGCCGCAGAATGGGCAGATTTTAAATTCAGTGATTTCTGTTTTCATATCCGAATGCCTCCTTTGATTTCATCTGTGCTTCTGCGAGGAAATGCTCATCAAAGCCAAAGCTAACGTATCCTTCAAGGCAGATGCTAACATACGCGAGTGATGGAACACCGATCCTTCGCTCCTCATGCATGATATAAACAAAGCAATCTCTGGTTCTGGTCTTGCCAGATTTGATGCCCTTAATCGGCAGACGCATTTCCTTCTTGTAGTAAAAAGTGGGAAATCCCTCGTAGCGATCAAGTGCCGCTTCATCCTCATCAGTTACCGACCAGACGGCTACGGGAACACTTGCTCCAAGTTTTGATTCAATGGTAAGGTATGCACCTGTCTGACTGCCTTTAAAAAGCAGCTCATAATCCTTAATCACTGCAGTTCCAATGATTCGTGCCGACGGGCATCGCATCCTCATTTGGCGAATGTTTAAGTTGCTGCCGTAAGCAAGGTAATATCGTTTTTTCATAATGGTATCCATCCTTTCCGAAGGGGCTACCCTTCTACCACCTTAAGACCGCCGAAGCGGTCGGGATTAGGTGACAGGAGGCTAACTCCTGCGTATCCTTCAAGCGGCTCTGCCGTTTCTGAAAGCTGTATCTCCTGTCAACCTCTTAGTGAGGATTTCTCTTGCTGTCTTGAATTCCTCACCGATGAAGCCGAGCCTTAAAAGCCAAGTTCTCATAGCATATTTCGGATTTTCATTTTGCTGTGGCTTTGGACTGGCTGTTTTTACCGTTTTCGCCATCTGGCTCAGTGCAAGGCATAGCTGAATGTAACTTTTCAGTTGTCCGGCATGAAGTCCGTTTCTCTTGCCGTCTGCAGGGGCATCAAACTGGAAAAGTCTGAACTCGATGGTGCCCTTGGTAAATGTCGCATGGTAGTTAAGCATATGGTAGCGGCTATCATTGTAATGGTGGTCTCTTCTGCAACTTGCTCCGTTGGAGGTGTACCAGATATCTGCAAGTTCAGCCATCGTTCTTGGCTTTCTCTTGTTGACTTGCTCCAAGAACCTTGGGTCAACCGTTCTGCAATAGCGGTGCATTCTTCCTCTGTCAAGGTCAATGGCATTGGCTATCAGGCTTTCGTGGCTTGCCATGATATTCGCAAGGTTTCTCATAGTCTGTGGGGTATGCCCATTTGCACCGATGTGGATGTGGACTCCGCAGCCCCTTGTGGCATCGCTCTTTGCTCCTGCGTGGCGAAGTTGTCGGATAAGTTCCTGCAGGGTTTCAATATCTGCGTAGTGAAGGATTGGGGTTACCAGTTCGCACTTCTCACTTTCACATCCAGCAATGCTGACATCCCTTTGGAATTTCCACTCTCTGCCGTACCTGTCCCAAGCCGACCAAGTGCTGTAGCCATTGAGTACGGCTGTATTTTCATATCTCGCTGTTCCGAAGTAGGTAGCTGCAACCCTTGCTGCCTTCTCCCTTGTGATGTTGTTCATCTCAACCTCAACTCCGATGGTCTGCTGCTTCATTTCTTCAATCTGTCTTGTGGTTTTTTCATTCATTGTATGTACCTCCGTTTGCTGTATTTCCCTTTTGGTAGTACACATATTCGCTCTAAAGCCACATAATAGCAAGTCATTTCAGCGATATATACTGGACAAATATCTGCCCTCATGAAGCCGCTGAAATTGTGTATTTTATAGCGGTTACTTCTCATGGATTATCCTGCAGCTGTCCTCGCCATACACCACATGGAGTCCGCTTCCGTTGTCCCAGCGAACCATGATGGAGGCGGTATCATCCACACCCCATACAGTTCCCTTCGTGCCGACTGGCGGAGCCTGCACATCGTCCATCTGCACCAGCTCCACTCTTGTTCCTGCGGGATACTGACTGCGTACCCGCTCTACAATCTCTTTACTCGGAAATCTCATCGTCTGCCGCCTCCTTTTTCACACCGCTTTTGAATGCACTGTTCCCCGTCAGATTCTTCAGCAGAATTTTTCGGTCTGCCTTGTATGCGGCGCCCACAAATCCAAGTCGAAGGAGCAGGCATCGGAATGTATACTTTTCATTCTCTACTACCTTTTCGATGTTGGAGATCCACTTCTGCTCCCTGCTCATCTTGCATAAGGCGGTGATAAAATTTGTGTAGGCGGTTACTGTTTCAGCATCCAAGCCTTCGGAAAACCAAGGGAAGGAAATCTGCTCCTCCATGATTTCAATCGGAAGTTCACTGATTCCCAGCGCCTTTTTGATTAGGCTGCCTTTGGCTTCCAGAAGGTTGGTAAGATTATCAACCAGCACCTTATCAAGCGGCATTGCCACCGTAAGCCCCACTGTTTCGCCCTGTGGCTCGGTTTCCGGCACTACATATGCAGGCGGGCATTCTTCCAAAGGCTCCTCACAGCCCGTTTCTGGCTGGGATTCATCGTATTCGGGACTCTCGCAGTGAAAACCTCTCTGGTCAAGTTTCTCCAGCACCTGCTTGATTTCCTCTTTATCTGCCATGTCATTGAAGGTGAGATTGCCCTCGCGGGTTACGGTAAAATAATCCACGGCGTAAGCGTAGGTTGGGGTTTTCATGTAGATTGCCTTTGCCCCTGTGATCTCTTCGAGTGCCTTTACAAAAGGCTTTCTGTCGGTAATGTTGTAAATAACTTTCATGGAAAGTACCTCCTTTGTTTTTCGGTACTACATATATCACTCTAAAGGCAATAAATAGCAAGTCATTCTGTATCAGAATAACTGCCTGCTTCTTCTACCTCATTTTGTGTATAGTACAAGATGCTGGAAAGCACGGATACTCCATTAAGTTACCAAGTCCTCAAATCGGATGGTCTTACCATCACGGATGACAGATACTGTATCTGCAGAGCCAACCTGCTCGATGTAGCGTTTTACGATAACATCGCAATATTTCTCATCCAGTTCAATGGTGTGGCAGATTCTTCCCAACTGTTCGCAGGCAATCAAGGTACTGCCGCTGCCGCCAAACGGATCGAGAACGATACAATTACTCATACTGGAATTCTTAATTGGATAGGCAATCAGCGGAATTGGCTTCATAGTCGGATGATCACCATTCTTCTTCGGCTTATCAAACTCCCAGATGGTGGTCTGCTTCCTGTCAGAATACCACTGATGCTTGCCTTTCTTCTTCCAGCCGTAAAGACACGGTTCATGCTGCCATTGATAAGGACTCCTGCCAAGCACAAGGCTCTGCTTCTTCCAGATACATGTCCCGGACAGGTAAAATCCAACATCCGAGAATGCCTTTCTGAAATTCAGTCCCTCGGTGTCCGCATGGAATACATAAATGCTGGCATCGTCCGCCATAGCCTTTTCCATATTCAGGAATGCATCGAGCAGGAACTGATAGAACTTGTCATTCTCCATGTTATCATTCTGAATCATCCCGGCACTGCCTTCGTAGTTGACGTTGTAAGGCGGATCCGTCACAACAAGATTTGCTTTCTTATCGTCCATAAGGACTGTATAGGTTTCTTCCTTGGTGCTGTCTCCACAAATTAAACGATGGTTACCAAGCAGCCACACATCACCGCTCTTGGAAACAGGAGGCTTTTGCAATTCCTCATCCACATCAAAATCATCATCCTGCACATCTCCATCTTCTCCTGCGAAAAGTTCAGCAATGTCTTTTTCATCAAATCCGGTCAGACACACATCAAAGGACTCTGCCTGCAAGGCTTCAATCTCCAAACGCAAAAGTTCTTCATCCCATCCGGCATCCATAGCCATACGGTTGTCTGCAAGAATATATGCTTTCTTCTGTGCCGGAGTAAGATAGTCTACAAACACACAAGGAACTTCCTCAATGCCCTCTTCCTTTGCCGCCATAATTCTGCCATGCCCAGCAATCACATTGTATTCGCTGTCAATAATGACAGGATTGATAAACCCGAACTCGCGCAGGGAGGATCGGAGTTTTGTGATCTGCTGTGCGTTATGTGTTCTGGCATTGTTTACATACGGTACCAATTTAGATACTGCCACCAGCTGCATCTCTGTTGTCGTTTTTGACATAATCCGGTGCCTCCTTAGAATAGACCCCATTCGGCAAACTTCTCAAAGCCGCCGATGGCATCAATGTATTCTCTCGCCTGTGCCACGATATCCGCATAAGGGATACCGTCCACCTCACTATCACCAATCGCACAGACCAGCTGAACAGGCTGCCCTGTTTTCTGTGCTTTCAGGAAAGCATAAATATTGACGGATACATCCGCCTTAGATAAATCTTTACCGTGCAGTCCGCCGCCTGTAATGGAATCAGCCATATCAGAACCCAGCTTGCGATTCGTGGCTCCGGCATCCACATCCGTGCCGCCAGTCCAGTGTCCCAGCGGATTGACCTCTGCATTCGGATATGTGTTTTTCAGTTCTTCTGTATTCGCATTGCTCTGACAAATAATTAGACGGACACCGTCAAGAATGTATTTTCCGTCATAAGGGTGTTTACTGTAGATTTCATGAGCAATCTTAGACAGTTCTTTCTGTTCTGCTGTTAGAGGCATTCCTTTGAAGATGCCATTATCTCCACAGCGGACACCCTCTGATTGGTTATTGGAAAGATGTTCATCCTGCAGGACAATCACAATGTCAGTTTCCACATCACCTGCAATACGGTTAATGGCTTCGCAAATATCTGCTTCATAAATAGGTGCTGTGGTCTCAATAATCGCATGACACTTGCCATGTCCAATTAGTACCTCCACAGCAATCTTCGGATTTTCCTCGGCTCTGTATGCCAAGTCCACTATCGCACCTGCAATGCGGTCTGCCACTTTATCTGGGTGGCTCGGATTCACTTTTTCTATCATGCCGTCACATTCCTTTCCTTGCACGGAGCAGACGCTCCATCACATCATTCTGCGGTGCTTCATCGCTGTATTCTGTATTGCAGTTTTCCTTTACAATCTGGAATATCTCATTCCACAAACGCACCGCTTGGTTCATATAGTTAATCCCAATATTGATAAACGGGGAAGGGATAGGCTTTTGTGTAGTCGGGTGCTTTGAGAGAAATCCTAGTTTACTAGTCATTTCCTCACACTGGATCCAACGGGCAGATGCCATTGCATACCGCTCCAAAAGCTGACTGGATACCTTTGCACTGCATCCGATGCTTTTCAGCCACTCCCATGTTTCTTTATAAATATCAGCGGCTTGCAGTTCACTGCCATCACGCTGTTCAGCCGATAAAAAATCGTGAGGCTTTGGCATCTCCACACCCTCGATGTCCGGGATGTCTAAAACCTCCAACTTCCGTCCTCCCGGATTTCCGTTCTCCGCTTTCTCCTTAACGGCGGACTTCTTACGACCGGCTCCCAGTCTTGCACCGCCACGGCCACCGATGTTGTTTGATTTTGTTGGCATTTTTTCTCACCTTCCTTTATTACCCTTTTGAAATCGCCATTTCTCTGCACGAAGGGGGGCGCCGTTTTCCCTTATTGGATTCGCAGAGATTCAGACCGCCCCTCCCTGTCAATTCCGTGCGTTTCTGTCACCCAGCTCTGCATGAATTTTGTTATGACAGGAACGGCAAAGGCTCATCAGATTACTTCGCTCGTGCGTTCCGCCCTTGGATACAGGCACCTTGTGATGTACTTCGTCCACGGGAACTAATATCCCACGCTTAAAGCACTGTTCACAGAAAGGATGCTCTCTGACATAGCTGTCACGGATGCGTTTCCACGCCCTGCCATACTTGCGGCGTACTGACGGGTCACGGCTGTACGTCTCGTAGCGTTTGGCTTCTGCCTTCCTGTGTTCCTCACAGTATCTGCCCTCACATAACCTCCAACATCCGGGATAGGCACAGGGCTGTAATGGTTTCCTTGGCATTTGGCTCACCTCCTTTGGGCATAAGAAAAGCCCTGCAGATCGGTGCGACCCACAAGGCTCTCTGTACATTCTTTCATGCTATCAGTATAACACGTCCTGCAGGGGAAAGCGTCCGTGATATTACTCATGGGTACTGCTCTCTTTGCAGTTTTTTCATACTACCATTATAATAGGTCTTCCTGTAAAAAGCGTCCACGGTATTACTCATCACTTGCCGTACAGCAGAACTGCAAGTTTTGCCAATGCACGGTTCTTTTTGTTATAAGCAGAGGAACGCTCAATGTGGAAGTGTTCGCAGATTTCGTAAACGGATCCTGTCTGACTACCCTCATCACGATAGAAGGTTTCCAGCACATAACGCTCCTCACAACTCAATTGTTCCCACGCTGGCTTGAACCACTCCATGTACTCCACCGCCTGCCTGTAACGCTCCTGCAGGATGTCGATTTCCTCGATGCCCTTTAAGATGCGTTCTTCTCCTGCCTGTGGATTGTGAGTATGTGGCATTCCGTCAAACTGGGGGCTGCGGACACCACTCATCTTATCACGTGTGTTTTTGATTTCACTGCTGGTGTTTGCGATAATGAATACCATGCTGTCATAATCCTTTAAGGCATCCACCGCTGCAGAACGCTTGTCTAAGTACTTCCAAATAATACTCATATCCTAACCTCCGAAATTTTGTATTCCACTCGGATTGGCTTGGATTGTCATAGGTTGACTCTGATTTTCATAGATTGGCTTTTACGGCATCAATCAAGGCAGACTGGGAGGTATCCTTGGTTTTCAGTGCCTTGATAATCCGCCCGTCAATTGTACCTTTTGTTATGATGTGTGTAATGACCACGGTTTCTGCCGACTGACCCTGCCTCCACAGTCTGGCATTGGTCTGCTGATATAATTCCAGTGACCAAGTGATGCCGAACCACACCAAGGCAGATCCACCCTGCTGTAAGTTCAGACCGTGGCCTACTGATGCCGGATGTATCACGGCAACGGGGATACTGCCATTATTCCAGTCATCGATGTCCTTTACGGTCTTAATTTCTCTTACATCAAAGCGTTTTCTGATACGCTCCAAATCGTGACGGAACCAATATGCCACAAGGACAGGCTTGCCGTTTGCTGATTCAATGATATCCTCCAGTGCATCCAACTTTCTCTGGTGTATCTCCAAAACGCTCTCATCATCAGAATAAACTGCTCCATTTGCCATCTGGGACAACTTTCCCGTCAGCGATGCGGCATTGGCGGCTGTTATCTCTCCATCCGGCAGCTGAAGAATGAGGTCTTTTTTCAGTTCCTCGTATTTCTTCTTTTCTGCTTCCGACAACTCCACCTCCAGCTGTGTACTGATCAGTTCCGGCATTTTCAGATGGTCGGTGGATTTCATCGAAATCGTAATATCCGAAATCTTATCATATATCTGCTGTTCAGCATTGGGCAGCGGCTTATAGCTGTAAACAATCTGACCGTTTCGCTTATCCGGAAAAAAGTAGTCGGTCCGGTACTGACCGATGAACCTGCCAAGCCTTGCGCCCATATCCAGCAGCTTGAACTCTGCGAATAGATCCATCAGACCGTTGCTGGAAGGCGTCCCAGTCAGACCCACCATCCTTTTAACCTTTGGCCGTGCCCTCATCAGCGCTTTAAATCGCTTTGATTGGTAATTCTTGAAGGAGGAAAGTTCATCCACAACCACCATATCAAAATCAAAGGAAATGCCGCTTTTCTCAATCAGCCACTGCACATTCTCACGATTGATGATGTAAATATCCGCCTGTGCTTTCAACGCATCAAATCTTTCTGACTCTGAACCTACCGCCACTGAATATTGTAGTAAATGCAGATGCTCCCATTTTTCAATTTCAGCACTCCATGTCACTGATGCCACTCGCAATGGTGCGATAACAAGGACTTTATGAATTTCAAAACTATCAAACAGCAGATTGGAAAGTGCCGTCAGTGTAATGCTCGTCTTGCCAAGTCCCATGTCCAGCAGAACCGCAGCAATGGGATGAGTTTCAATATAATCAGTCGCAAACCGCTGATAATCATGTGGCTCGTATTTCATCCAATATCCCTCCGATCTGCTCCTCATGGTCAAGGACAAACACCTTAAATCCCAATCTTCGAAGCATTCTGTGCCTTGCTAACTGTAAGGGGCGTGGTTTCTCTCCAGGTGCCTTTACCTCGACAAATCCCATCATTCCAGCAGGGAGAAGTACCAATCTGTCAGGCATTCCGTCCAATCCGGGACTTATGAACTTTGGTGCCGAACCGCCAGCATTCTTTACAGCCTTTACCAGTTTTTGTTCTAACACTTTTTCATGCATTTCTGCTCCCCCCTTTTCCATGTGTGACACCACCGACACCTCCTCCTATAACTCTTCTATATAAAGTTTTTTCTTAAAAACATCTCTATAAGGAACTTTTGGTAAAGAGGTGTCTGAGGTGTCACCATTACACATCTTCAAACGGCTGCTTTAACCGCAGCCCCAGAATATACCGTCCTTTTCTCGTTTTCTGCCTGCTAAAGCCACCATTGTCCAGAGCTGCATAAAAATCTGCAGAATTGCGGATATATTCCCCCATGCGTATACAATAAGCACGGTATTCATCATACAGTTCTCCCGACTTCTCTTGAAATGTATCATCCACTTCACAGCACTCTTCAATAAAGTTTCCAAACCAGTCATTGCGTTTGCGATACTCGCTGATTGCTTCACTTACACATGGTGCTATCGTCAGTTTGAAATTCTGTTTGATGACTTTCTGTGCACCTTCAATAATCCAAGTCATGATATAGGCACCCGCATTCTGATACAGATAATCTGCATAATTCTTAATATCACTTCGTCCCTCAATTTTTGCATTGAAGGGAATAACGATCAGTCTCCTCCATGTACCTTCATCATTGGCACCAACTCTCGGCAGATGATTGGTATAGAGTACAATTGTATGGCTTGGTGTAAACTTAAAAGGATCCTTATATTTCTTTTCAGCATAAATATCATCTGTAGAGCAAAGCTGTTTGATGACAGAAGTATTTAATCTCATGCCCTCTTCCAGTTCTGCGGCGATAACAAGTCTTTTTCCTTTCAGTTCCGCCATCTCCGGTTTCACATTTCGCTTGCATCCAACAGTCAAGGTATCTGCAGACATGTTGCCTGCATAAGTACCAAGCACTCTGGCAATGGTATTCCAGAAGGTAGACTTTCCATTCCTGCCTTCTCCATAAGCAATAATAAGTGCCTCTACATAAACTTTACCGACTGATGCCATCCCGACAATCTGCTGCACATAATCAATCAGTGCCTGATCACCACAAAAGAAGGTCTCCAGTGCATCCAGCCACAGCTGTTTACCCGTATCTCCCGGCGCAAACGTAGTCTGCTTGGTAATATAGTCTGATGGCTCTGGCTCTTTTGATCCTTCCATTCCATGTTGCAAATTATAAGTAAGTGCCGGAACATTCAGGAGATATTCATCCTTGTCCAAATCACTAACCTCTATCGCCAGCATCGGTTTGGCTGCCTGCAGCGCAGACACCACATATTTCATATCACGTCGTTTCATTACAAATCCAAGGTATTGTTTCGCTGTCAGATATTTTCCATAAAGCTCGTACTGTTTCCCCTCCAAGGTTTTTTCAAATCTTTTTCCTCCAGCCGCAGCATCCGATTCGTCAACACCCGCCGCAAGCAATGCATCCATTGCATTCTTTACTTCATCCAGCGCATCCTGAAGCTGCAAATCAAGAAACTCTTCCATTGCTCCCACTGCTTTTTGCTTGGATTCCACCCAGAATTCACCATTGTATCGGAGGTAGTCCGTCGCATCGGTAAAACGAAGTTCATCGCCATATTCATGAGCTACCATTTTTGCCTGTCCAATATCGGAATAATCCGATGGCTTTAATGACTCATGTGCAAAATCATCATTATACTTATCAGGAGCAATATAACCTTCCTGTTTCTGCAGTTTTACAGCGAATTTGCTGGCACTGCCCCAGATTAGCTGGAGTTCCTCATCTTCTAATGGCGGGTCGCATTTTGCTGCTTCTTCCATAAAAATCTTATAAGCATGATCTGTAACTCCATACCGTTTGACAACACGTCCTGCAAATCGGGACATAGTAGTATTCCTTTGCCCCTGCGGGATTGCTGATACTGTGGGTTTCAGTAAGCAGTCAATTGTAATCTCACCTTCATGCCAGATGATATCTTCGCAGGCAGAACCATAAATAAAGCGGGCTGCATCCAGAGCATTTTCGTCAAAGAAGGAAAACTTTTGATGAATGGCTGTTTTTAATGCCGCACAATTTTCTGCTTCTGTAATGGGTTCATGCGGAAAATATACATGATGCCTTGGTCTTGGCGATTTTCCATCCTTCGATTTCATGTTATTACGGCTGGGAACGACGATGTAGCAGACATCTGGCAGCAGTTTTTCATAATTTTCAGGGTATATCCAATCATCCGGATTATCTGAATGGTCATTATCACAGTCCATTACGTCCACATCAGAAGTTCGAAAATTCTCAGTGCTACGATAGCTTTTATCAAACCACGCACATACATGGTCATGACTGATCGCCGACGCGAAATCGACCTCGTCTTCAATCACACATTGATTTGGATAAATACAATTTTTCTTGTTTCCCCTGCAATTAGCTGTATACAGTGTTACTTTCATTGGGCAGCCTCCTTACAATCCTCTGAAAAATATCTGATTTTCTGTCTGCGTTTCTTTGCAATTCCAATCTCATGCGCCATGCCGCTTGAGATCGTATTGCCGACCACCCACAATTCATCGCATTTCCCAAGCAGCACATAGTTAAAATGCATTGCCGCTTTGCGCTCAATAGGATTTTCATCATTCATAAATTGTGGAAAAAGTAAGTGGGCAGCAAAGGGGATGGTATTCTGTTCAAATGCAAATCGACTGTACCTTCTTGCGTTCTTTACATTTTCCGCAGTATCTCCAGCATATGGACTGCAAATATATACCAACGGACGATAGACAGCTTTTTTCTCAGCTGTCATTTCGTCACAATGGATATTAGAAAGTACCACATGAGTAGTTGAATCATCAGACATCTACTTATACCTCCTGTTCGATCAAAGGAACGATGCCCTCTGCTTTCAGCATTCCATAGATAAATAATCTACCCGCCTGTGTCCAATAGGTGTGGACATGATTATGCAGGTCACCATCACTGCTAGGAGTGCTGAAGGTCTTTGTGCTTGTATACCCTTTTTCCGCATATTTCTGATACAGCAGCCAGATTTTGCCCTGCTTGTACTGAACCCCTTTGTCACTGAGGTAACGGTTCATGCGGTTGGCGCTCCATCCATAGTCCTTGGCAATTACAGAAATCGCAACCAAGTCCTTGCAGTTTAAAACTACATCATAATAACTGGCTTTCGGTTTCATCTCTGTAATCTGCTGATTCTGCACTGCCACAGTATCCAGAAGTTCTGCGTTCTGATGTTTCACAAGTGCCAGCTGCTGATTGGCAAACTGTAATGCTCTTGCCATAACTGCTTCCGGCGAGTTCCACGATTCTTCTACCTTGATAAAATACTGACGGAACTGTCTGCCAATATCGGTACGTTGAATCATGCAGAGCTGCTTGGCCATATCAATAGTCAGTTGATGATCGGTTAATGGCTTGCCTGGAAGTCCATCTGACCTATTTCTCAAAATTGAGAAATAGTCTTGTGACTCTGTAAATCCGTAGTCACACATCCTCGCAAACCAGTCAGCATACTTTGTATTGATTCCCAATGCGGCATGAAGTTCTCTCCCACTCACAGTAGGAATATCACTGTCGAAATTGATTCTGATTAATTCGTCCATTACGAATTCCTCCTTAAAATTTATAGGCAGAGGAACATATATCCCTCTGCCTATAAGCGAGAAATCCGAATTAATCGAACCCCTATTTTTAATCTTTTTTATAGAAGCTGCATTCGTAGCCGTCCGCCCGAAGCAGAAGTCCAGGAATCCAAGGCGGAGTCCTGCCCATCTGTTCACATATTTCATCATGGGAAACGTCCATACCACATTCAATAATCAATTCATCATGTACATGGCCACAGATAAAACAGTGGGACAATGTTCGCATGGAATGAGCCAAAATATCCCTGCTGATCGCCTGCACAATATTTTCCACAAATTTGGGACCATAGCTTTCGATGCGTTCCCATTTCTTTGTACTGCCCACTCCTTCATAAGTAACAGACTCACCGCCGAAACGATTTTCTCCTATGCGTGGCTTTACATAGGAAAGCCGTCTACCGCTTGGCAGTTGAATGAACAGCATTCCGCTCTGATAGAAAAAGCGGATGCCGTGTGTTTCCGTGGTCACTCTGTTCTTGACCGTATCTTTTACACAGCGGTCAACATCCCACCAGAAACGCACAATATTGGGATTGGCAGTTCTCCACGAATCCACAAGCGGCTGGAGTTCTTCCTCCTCAAGTCCCATATCCAAAGCACCCATTGCTTTTAAAGCACCGACCGAGCCACCATAGCCAAGTGCCAATTCTGCGATTTTACCTTTCTGACGTAAATGCCCGTTGGCACCATGCTTTTCCACAGGAACATGAAACATGGCAGATGCCGATGCACAATAGATGTCCCCATTATTCTGAAAGACTTCGCTTCGCCAGTTTTCCTTGGCAAGATACGAAAGCACCCTTGCTTCAATGGCGGAGAAGTCCGACACCACAAATTTCATCCCGTTTCTCGGCACAAAGGCTGTGCGGATGAGCTGTGACAAGGTATCTGGAATATCGTCATACAAAAGCTCCATTGCATCATAATTGCCGGACTCTACAAGACTGCGAGCTTGTTCCAAATCCGGCATATGGTTCTGGGGAAGGTTCTGCAACTGTATCATCCTGCCTGCCCATCGCCCAGAACGGTTGGCTCCGTAAAACTGAAACATCCCTCTTGCCCTGCCGTCCTCACAAACTGCATTCTGCATTGCTTGATACTTTTTTACAGAGGACTTAGATAACTGCTGCCGCAAGAGCAGAACCTCTGCCAGTTCCTTCGAAGCCGTTTTGACAATCTGTGCCACTTCCTTTTTTCCAAGACTGTCCATTTTCAGACCGTTATCCGCAAGCCAACGCTTCATCTGTGCCACAGAATTTGGGTTGTCAAGGTCAGTCAATTCCTGCATTCTTTTAGCCAGTTCTGCCTTTGACTTCGCATCGAAAGCAATGGCATTCTCCACCATCGTCATATCAAGGGCAATTCCCCGGTCATTGATTTCTTGATCAAGGTGGTATTCATCCCACACGAAGTCCGGCACAGGATATTTTTTCAGCTTATCTTGTATGGACATCTCAACATCGACATCTCGCTTGTTATAGAGCTTGAACAGATTCCACTTCTCCATATCGTGTTCAGGCAGATTGCGTGTCCTGCCACCATTAACCTTGGTCGGCTTGCAGGGAACACAGAAGTATCGAATGAGGTCTTTACCTTCCTTCAGTTTCTGTTCTTCTAATCCAAGCACTGTTCCAGCCCCAGCAAGAGATAATGGCAGTCCCATATATGCCGACCATATCATGGAGCATTTCCATGCCGTTGGGTCAAGGTAATTACCAACCGTATCCTCGTTGATGCTGTAACTGCAAAAACACTGCGGATAGTTCCTTTGCAGCCACACCGAAAGGCAAACTCTCTCGAAAGCTGCATTGAATGCCCATTTTGTCACAGCATTATTCGTCAATGCCATAATAATTTCCATCGGTAGCTTCTCGCCCTGTGCCAGATCATAAACCATAACCTCACCCCTGTTGATTGATACGCCTAACAACAGAATTTCAAAATTGGGAGACTGTGCATAGCGATACACACCACACTTCTGCAAATCCACATCACTGTAACTTTCTATATCAATCGAGAGCATTTTAATTTTTTCCATATTGTCATTATCCTTTCAATAAGCAAAGCGGCGAAGAATATGCCTCCGCCGCCGTTAAAATTTTATTTTATATCCTTCATGCGCTCTTCATGATATTCACGGTCTCTCGCATCTTTTTCTAATTCTCGTTTTTCACGTTTTTTGTCATATACGATGCTCTGGATACTTGAAATCAGCATGGTGATTCCAAAACATCCCCAAATAATCATCATTGTTGCTGCAAATATAATTTCAAAAGTTGTCATATATTTTACCTTACCTTTCTTACGCCAGAAAATCGTCATCCGCATCGGTCGCAAAATCATCCTCTGCACGACTCTTTCCACCAAGCGGTTCTCCGTCCTTGATTTTCTGAAGATTGTTTAAACCACAGGCAATACCTTTATTGCCGTTGGAGTTAAAGGCATAGAAGTTGATGCTTGCACGGCCATACACACCACTGTATACTTCGCTGCGGTCAATGATAGGCTGACGGTCTGCATCTACAATACCGGGAGCAGATGCACTGTTGGCATTGATGAAATAGCAGCCTGCATAAGCTTCATCGTCAGGCCTTTCAAGATCTCCGTCACGAAGCGGAGTTTTCAGAACAGAAAGTGCTGGCACAGTCTTGCCATTACCCTTCAGTTTGGACTGTCCTTCCTCATAAGCAGTCTGAATTGCCTCCTTGATTTTATTAACCGTTACGATGTCACTCTTGGGAATGATAAGGCTCACACTGAACTTAGGCGTGCCACCATTGATAGATTTTGGATCCCACACATTTGCATAAGACCAACGGGTATTGACTCCTGTGATAACTTTGGTTGGGTTGGTATAATTCTTTGACATATTATTTGTCCTCCTTAAAATCGTTTGCTGCTGTATTCATTGCCGGACGCTTGTCCGATATAGGTACTAAAGTTGGCTTTCCCTGTGGTTTTTCGATAAACCCGGAAAGCAGTTCTTCAAATCTTGTCTTACCGAGCAGTTTGGTCATTGCCGTGATGCCCAGAACCTTATGTTCATATGGATCATATCCGGCATTCTTAACCGTATCTGCTACAGCGGTTTCATTGACATATTTTCTGTTGGAGCGTCCTTCGACAATCTTCCAGTCTTTCCACTCCTTGCCGCTGACTGCCTGCTGCAGAGCATATTCCTTGATATCGCTTGCCCATGACATCAATGCGTCAATTTTTGAAAGAATGACCTCTATCTCATCATCTTCAAGGGTGGAAGGCATCTCAAAATCATAATGTGCAAGTTCAAGGTTGTATTCAGCTCTCTTGCGGCAGGTGGCTTTTACCTTACAGAACTGGCAGTGGTCTCCGGCTTTGTATTCGCCCTCACCCTTTGCTGCAAGCTGTGCAGTGGGACAAAGCACTTCATCTGCCCATTTCAGAAGTTCTGCCTTGGATATGGTATATGTGCTGACACTTTCTCGTCTGGGCTGGAAGATTGTCATGGTTACTGAATCAATATCGTAGATTCCATCAAATAGCTGTAAGGCTCCCAGTGCGTAACACATCATCTGCGGATTCTTTTCCGCATCCACTAAAATGCCGACGCCATACTTGAAGTCGATTACAGTAAGCATTTCATCCGACACAATGACACAGTCCCCAGTGCCAAATCCATCTGGCACCCACTTGGAAAAATCGAGGCGCTGTTCAATCAGAACGATTGGATCTTTACATTTTTCCTTTGTCATGGACAATTGCTGCATCACGTATTGGGCATACATATCGGAACAGTCTGCCATTTCTTCATCGAAATACTGCAGATTCTCTGTGGGGTCTTTTGACTTCTGCCCCAGTAAAGTTTTCAGCTTATGTTCACAAAGACTGTGAGCATCAGTTCCCTGCTTTGCAAACTCACTGGCTGTTTCTTCTACTTTGGAACAAAGCCGAGCTGAGGGCGGACATTCCAGCCATCTGTGACTGGAGGATGCTGATAGTAGCGCATGACTCGGTCCATCATTTCCTACATCTGTGATGCAATTCACCTTTTGTTTATTCGGCATTACCAAGTACCTCCACTTCCGCAAGCAGTGCTTTGTACTCTGTCGGATCTACCTCGGACAACTTGTCTGCCCCATGCTTTGTGAGGATTTCTTTCACCTTGGCCGTAAAACCTTCGCGGGATTTCTCAGCACACACAGCTCTGACATCTTCCAAAGAAAGTGGTTTCTCTTTCTTTTGTTTCGATTCCGGCTTAAGATCCTCTGCTGGCTTTTTCTTCTGCAGCGCCTTTTTTACAGTTACTTTTCCTTCTGGACCGCCTTCTGACATCGCATCTACTAGTTCCTGCAGGCTGTCTGCCAAAGAACGGATATCAGTAATAACTGCTGCAGCTGCATCAAGCATTGTCGTGACTTTGTTCATGTTTTCTGCCTCCTTCCTTGATTTCTCTGACATTAACAGATTCCACAGTCTGTCCTGGTTTTAAAAGGTACAGTTGAGTGAAATCCCCAAACAGGAATCGAATGATTCTTGCTGGGAGCTTCATATTTGCGCCTCGCAAAACTGTAGACTTGCCTCCGCTTGCATCAGAGATATTGATTGTGACTTTGTGTTTTACTGTCATATCAACAGCTCCTTTCCGAGAGGTTCTTTTCCTGCCCCTCTGTCTATAAGCCAAAGAAAGCAGGAAATCGAACCCTTTGTTTTAAATTTTTTTTGCAAGGTTGGCATAAATCTTCTTAAGACGATTGCGGATGGCAGCCTCTGTAACACCTTCTTCCTCCGCAATATCTACGTTGGTACGATTTTCATAGAACACTTTCTGGATTAAAGAAATCTGCTGTGGCTGTAAGGTCTGAATCGCTGCTTTTAACTTTTGCAGCTTGTCCTCATGTTCTGCTTCATCTATAGAACGAAGCAAGCATTCAAATGGATCAGAAGCATCATCTTTCATGTAAGGATTACGATCCTCTGCTTTATCGCCATCTCCATCAGAGTAGGCATCATAATGAACTGGAACACGATAGTCCTCTCTGCGATCTGCATCTACGGACACATCATCCTCATTGTGCAGTAATGCAATCCAGTCACTGTCCACATCCTCCGGAGTCAGGACAATCTTCTTACCCTCTGCTGTGTAATAAATGTAGTTGGTGCGGTTCTTTTCCGCTGTCTTGAACTTTCTCATAAAGTCCCTGCCTTTCCGCCTAGATGGTGGCGACAGGAACATAAAAGGAGCCGATGGATTTATGTGTCCACCGACTCCTGTGCCTAAAAATGGCATGACAAGACACGGTGGGTACATCATCAGCTTGTCCACAGATATTTTCTGTGTTCAAACCTACTATGTATCCCGCCGCCTTAATGCGCATCTCAGGCTGTGAGATTTATTTTGCTAACTTCCCCTTCACTAACTTGTATTCTCTTTTATATGTGGAGAAGTTCCCTTTACTCTTTAAATTATAATGACTTCAATATAGTAAGTAAATTTCTGATATTATCACTTATTTTTTTGTATATGGTAACACTATGCAAACTTGAAAAGAACATTTATAAGCGTTATAATTCTATTATTGCTTATGCAATCACTTATTTTTTGGCATAAAAAAAGCCCTCAATGAGGGGGCAGGAAATGTAGGAGATGATTTGAATGACAAATACAGATAATTTTTTTAATCTTAGCAATGATTATTTTTCTTTGAGCTGCAAAAAATGCACATTCAGAATAGAAGAAGTGTTAAAGGCAGATGGGCAGGCACATAACGTTCTTACAGTTTATCCCACAGATAATGAAATCATCAATTACGCTTTTAGCGGAGGCCAAGGCTTGTGCTTAACAACTTCACATGGCTCACTTCAGAATAAGAATATCCTTGGAACACTGATTTCTCTCCCTGGAACTAATGTAAAAAAAGTCTTTCATTTTTTTGAACAACACGGCTATTTACTTCCTATCTCTACTGAAGGGGCGGAAGTTGATGTTATGGCTCTTTTAGAAATACTGAACCGAATCAAAGCCACAGTTCTTCTTATGACTGCATTGGAAAAACCATCACTTGATTATGACCAAATTCTACATTTGAGTCTATATTTACTTTTGGGTAAACAAGTTACACTTGATGGTACCACACAAATTTCATATACAACATACAAACATCCATTTCATGATTGCCTTCGAAATCAAGCAGCTATTGATTCACTGCAACAATCCTCCGAATCGGAAGTTATTACTATAAAAGATATGATTTACGCTCCATCATATGAATTAAAAGCTGATGAATATGATGATATTTCTAATGGAGAAACTTTTACATATGATTATCCCGGAATCAACGATACATTATATCGCCAGCTTACTATTGCCTATAAACACAAGAATACTCAGCCAAAGAATCTCCGGCTAATGGTTGAATTCTTATTTCACTATATGCATTCTGTTGGTGTTGTAAAATCAGTAACCTTTGATAATGGAATCGAATACTATGGAACCCCAGACTATAACAAATTCGATGGACGATTAAAATCAGCTGCTGTTCTTATTGCCCGACTTGTTTTAAGTGGAGAGATAACTTATAATACCAGAAGCATAAAACCATTCTACAACCCCAATTCACTGGAGCCATCATGGAAAGCACCATCAATGCTTGCCGCTTTATATTTTTCCATTTTCTATATGAAACCTGGCTCTGAAATATATAGGAAATGTGCCAATCCTTCCTGCCATAAATACTTCTTGGTAAAGACCTCCAATAGCAGAAAGAAATATTGCTGCGATAACTGCAGGAATGCAAATAATCAACGTACTCATCGAATCAAGGTTCAAAAGGGTAAATAAAAAAATCCACAAACAGTACAATCACTGTTTGCGGATTTTTTATTCTTCCGGTAGCGTATCTGTATTTTCCTGTAATGCTTCTTCGATGAGTTTCGCCATCTTAATAATCTTACTTTTGTGGGAACCATAATAGTTATTCATCAAAAAGCGAATATCAACAACAATCCCTTGTACCCTTTCATAATTGTGATGGCCATATTTCCAGTCACTATCAGCCTCACCAATATGTGCAAAATACTCGTCTATGCCAAATGGATTGTCCTTCTTGTTGTACGGCATCAAAAAAGCGTTGAATACAGGCACATCATCTCCATATTGTTTCTTGAATTTTTTATTATTGTATATGTACTCACCATAGGTAATCTGTTTATTAATTGATGTAGATTCAGGCAAATGAGAAAGGATGCCTGTAACACCGTGCCTATAGTACTTCGCATCAAGCACAAATATCTTTCCATTACAAAGCATAATAGTATCTGGCTCTAATGCGTAATTTCGGTGAGTATCTCCATGTTTCAAATGCCATGTAGTACGGGGGAAATATTCCTTTTTTTCTTTTATACCAAACGCAGCATCTATGAGTTTCTCCCATACATACTCAAATCTATCCGTACCAAAATAGAATTGCTTATCATCACTCTGCTCATCCAAATATTCCAACATAGAAATCATTGCTTCAAATAAAAGAATATCTTTCTCCAAATGCGTTACTGCTAGCTTTTTCTTCAACACACTGAGGAAAAGAGGTATATTTCTTTCAATATGTGGATCAGGGGGAACATCTGGCATAAAAAGCCATCCCATCTGCACAAAACTTTCATGCACACAGTATTTGTGAATCATTGTTATTAGGTTCTTTTCATTTGGAGTTGACCCCTTTATTGTATACTTGTCAAAAAAGGGAGTTCCATCCTCTTGAAAAAAACTGACATTTCTACGCAATGAGGCTGCAAAATCGATTTTCCCTCTATCACTGGTTTTACGAATCATCTCCTTTTCTGTGTAATAAGATCGCTGCTCTAAATAATATCTAATAATATTCATATAGGCATTGATTGGGAAATTCACAGACTGAGGAGCCTCAAACTTCTGCATAGCTAGCACCTTATCTTTTGAGTCGGTAAATTCAGCCAATACGGAAATCAATTTTAGAATATCATCCCTAATATCCTCTTCACTGTCTGGTAGGCGATACCCCATTGGAAAATAGACCATCGCCTGATTAGCATCAGCCTTAATTCTGACAAACCTATCACCGTCACCATTTTTATTCACATGACACTTAACTTTTAAGTTTAAGCCTAAATCCAATGTTGTTCACCTCGCTTTATGATTCCTGTAGGCCTTCGCTATCATCATCGGAAACCTCGTTAGATTCTGTTGTTACTCCTTCCAGAATCATTTTACGCAGGTTATCATTGAATACACGAAAACGTTCATTCTTTGGTTTTGATGGATCCATAAAGGCTTCAATTATTTTTTCAAGGCTAACAAACTGTCTTGTGTTAAAGGTGTCTTGGTGAGCGAACTTGAAGGCATCATCCCATAAATACTTCAGAACCTTCTCAGCAAAACGATTGTTATGATGCTCTGCCTGTATTTTTTCAGATTCACTTGCGTTTGCATCAGCGTATATCATTTTCAAGTCTGATGCAGTAACAAAATAAGCCCCCAGACGCTTGTCCTCGGAAGAAGTAATACTATTTCTTCTAAGTATCTCATCGTTAATAGTCTCACAGAATTGCTTCCACGATACAGACGTATCCAAAATTTTATTTTCTGCAAACCGATGGTTTTTGAACGAGTTAGGAATCATTCTCATAATCCATCTTCTCTGAAAAGCAGTATCTAACGTGAATACATTCTGGTCAGAAGTGTTCATAGTACCCAAAATAGACATATTTGCAGGGATTCTAACTTTGTGATTTTCATCACCATATACAATACGCGCAATATTGGAATTCGTTATTCCATATTCACTTGTACCTTTCTTATATCGAATCTCATCATTTTCATCCATTTCGTCTTCATCTTTTCTATCAAGAAGCTGGAATATCTCTCCAAATATGGCTGGAGCATTACCGCGATTTATTTCCTCAACAATTAGATAGAATGATTGTTCGGGATTCCAATATGCCTTTTTTAACAATTTTGTAAACGGCCCCGGCATAAATTCATAACGAACTTTATCATCATCCTTTACGACTGGCAAGATTTGTCCAACAAAATCAGAATACATATAATCGGGATGAAAAACCAATCTTTCCATGCAACTTTCATCAGAACAATATTCATGCTCAATTGTCCAGCTTTTTCCGGATCCGGGAACACCATATAAAAGCACATTGCATCCAGTAGTCGCTCTATTGCTTTCTTCAATTGTTGGAATATACTCCCCAAACGGATTAATTGCATCATTAATAAAATGCAACTTATATGCATCCATATTTATTACATCTCTGCGCTCACCGCTAAAAATTTTTTCCAATCCAATATTGTGTGGCCAATCCTGCGGCATCTCTGCTGTATTTACAAATCCCGCATAATATCGTCTATAGGTAGTCCTAATGATCAGTATAACAAGATTATCAATGATTCCTTCAAAATCACCTTCTGAAGTATATTCGCCATCGGCACCTTTACTAGGTTCTGGAAAGCCGTTATCTAAACTCCATGCTGGATGCTTATACTTCATATTCTGACGGCTTATACGATAGTTGTTACGCCCTTTTCGTGGTGCAAATTCAACAAATGCGCATTGATTCTTTGAATCACCCAAAACATAGGCATTAAAGGTATACACAGACCTTACTTCATCTGGCAATGGACTGTTTGCCACCTCTGCACACGAGAGAAAGTCAACAATCTTATCATTAGGAATTCCCGCAGCCTCCAAGTATGTCTGTCCACCACCGCCTTCAGGTTTATCAATATCATAAAGTTTTTTAAAATCAGACGGATTGATCTTCCTGTAAAAGATCCTATCAATATACTCCATTCACTTATACCTGCCTTTCTATTGAAATCAAATATTCCTTTAGTTTCTTTGGCAACTTGCTGTCGTTGCTTCTAAATCTATTGTAATCTATTTCTTGCACTTCGACAGTTCCAAACTTGCTAAAGCACTCTTCTAACTGTTCTAAGGAAAACAAGCCATCCTCACTATAACTAATCAGAAATTTGGGACAATGCATATCTCCTAAGATTTTCTCAAACGATTGTAATCCTCGTGTTTTAGTACATAATTTTGAGTGTTGTTCCCACCAGTCACGCAACCCACTTTTGCCAACGGCATCAGGAAAATCCCCCCGTGCGATGGTTTCTAAAATATGGTAATTAGCAGCATACTGCCTTTTCATGTACGGAGGATCAATGTAGCACAAATCTGCTGTAATGGTTGCTGCTAAATTCTCTGCGAATCCCAATTTAACCATGTGATCTGTAGAATTCCCTGAATAGAACTCCACAGGTTTCAAGTCAATATGTGAGTTAGCATTTTTCTTGAAATCCGCCAAAAAATATCCATATGTTCCGGAGATATTAGCAACTTCATTAACTGCCATAATCAGAGTGTGCTTTAATAGAGATTCCTCTACTTTGCTCACAACACCATTATCAATCCACTCATTAAGTTTTTCTCTGACCGCATCAATCTTCTTTGCGTTTTCTGTAGTGAAATATTTTCGTGGCTCACAACCGTTTTGTGGTGTTCCTCCAGGAGAAAACTCTTTAAAAAAGAATCCTTCTTTAGGCTCAATACCATTCAAGAAAGCCAGAACTGCCAGATATGCATCGGGCTCACCTAGATTCACTACCCTTTGTTTCACAAGGCCAGAAAAGGTGGGTGCTGAATCCAAACACAGATTTACCATCAAATGGTGGTAAGAATATGTCATTACATCAGATGCAACAACTGAGTATCCTGCTTTTCTTAATTCTAATGCCACAGTACCAGTTCCTGCCATAATATCGGCCACTGTTCCTGTTTTTCCAATAAGCTGCTCTACTCTTTCAAGGATATGTGGAGTTAGCTTTGATTTATTTCCAATATACCTATACATCTTCTACCCCAACTTTCATATTGTTAATTGCACTTAAGTCAGGCAGACGATTCATCTCACCATAAACCATATTACATTCGATATCTGACAAACCATATTTTTTCATAACTAGTTTCTCCAGCTGGAGGTCTTTGCTGTATTCATACCTATGTGCCAATTCTGATGCGACCTCTATAATTTCTCTATCCAATCTGCTATTTTCAAACTCCCTTATAGGTAGCGAATAAATAATTTGCTTAGTAAAGTAAGGGTGTGACTTCCATTCATTTTCTCCATATGCCTTCAAATAGAAGTAGTAAATTACTCGTGAATTCAGCAATGCTAGATAATACTCCAAAGGTGCTTGGTGCTGACTATCTTTGAATTTCAGAATATATACAGTCTGGCTTGTCATACTTCCAGTATAATCAATTGATGCATATATTCCAAGACCTGTTTTTCTTACTAACAGTTTTGGTGGATTATACATTGCGCGATTTTTATAATTTATTCCGGGAATATTGGGTTTAATATAAAATTCTCCTGTTATTCCATACCTTCGAACATTCTCACCAACATAAATTTGAACCATCTGGGATGTTTGTTTTTTGGATACAACATTTTGAACACTGCTATCTGTAACCAAAATTTCACTTCCACAATTAGTACATTTCTTCTTCCCTTCCGCCAACTGAGATTTTTTATATCCCTGAGCATATCCACAAGAAGGGCAGAATACAACTTTTCCAGTTTTTGATATCTCAACACCACGGCCAAAAATAAATGTTTTCTCCCAGTCTATAGAATGCCTCTTTATTTTCGCCAGTAGAGCTTCTTCATCTGAGCGTGTGTCAACATCAAAATTGCAGGCCGCATTTTCAGCAAAACGTCGTTGTAGCACATCGTGTACTCCTTCATTGTAAAAATCAAAGAGACTTAAATCAGATGTCAAAAACTTTTTCCTTTCTTCTGTAGTAAGTCTGAAGCAATGGGTTACAGAATTATCCGTAGGGTCTGCTTTTCTGCAAACTACAACGGTAGTAGCTCTATTCACTTCTTCAAATATTTTTTCACCTAATCTGGCTATTACCTTAATTTGTGTTTTCTCTGTCAAAAATCTTCTAAGTTTCTCATTTTGTGCGTCAAATAATGAATCGGGAATGATGAATGAAAAATATCCACCAGCATCTAATAAATTATAAGCCAATTCCACAAAAAGCACAAAGCTATCATATTGTCCTGTAGTCAATGAAAATCCTGCATTTTGTAATTCTTCACGAGTATATATTTTTTCTGAACTCCACGGCGGATTTGCAATTATCGCAGATATCCCCTTAATTTTATTTCTCCAGTATATCGCTGTTTGCTTTTTCACATTTCTAGGTAGAATGGAATCATTATAATGAATTTCAAAATTCTCTCTTGAACCCACTATCACTTCCTTATCAACGTCTATACCAAAATACTTCACAGTTCCATTAAAGTGTTTTTTTGCAGCACACAGGAGAGCGCATTCACCACAAGCTGGATCTAACACTGATTTTATTTCTGTATTTGTTTCTTCTGCTTCTCTATATAAAAGTTCTGCCGCAAAATCAGCCAATCTATTTGGCGTATATACAACACCATATTTTTTATCAACCATCTTACCTACCTCCTTGTCATGTTTTGAATACTTAGAATTCATTGATATCAATGCCTGACTTAAGTAATCTCTCATATCGTTCATAGGAGATAACAACGGCTATCGGTTTCCCATTTTTTTGTATGAATGCTGCGTTATCTTTTTCCACTAAATTGCGGATTAGTTTTGAAGATTGCCCACGGTTGAACTCCCCAATATTCAAATGTTCCATAGGCATTTTACTTTTTATTTCGCTCAACTTTAGCCCCTCCTTTATTCCTCACTTCTATAATTTATATTTTAACATATTTTAAACGCGATTACAATTCATATCACAATATATTTTTAAATTTAATTTATAATTGTAAAAGTAATTACTTTTGTAACGCTAACGCAATTCTCTTAAATACTCCGCTATACATCACTAAAAAAGTGACACCGAGGTTTTTTTCACCAATGTCACTCTCTATTTATTCATATGAATTCAAAAGCTAATTTTCTGCTTCAATTTCTTTTAGCGATCTTCCATCTTCTGTCTTCCAAGAAGTCAATCCATTTGCGCTTTTTCCAAAAACAAACATTGCTGCATATGAAGGGCTATTAAATAATATATCTTCCTTAAGACATCCACTATCATCTAATACAATCACTTTTCTTTGCTCTCTAAGTATCGTAGGAATTGTTTTATCGTCATTCGGGGAGATATGAGTTCCCTTTAAAACGACAAACCCTTCAGATGTTTGCTTTCCTGTTGCTTCAATTGTTCCAACACCTTTAATATTTCTTTTTAACTGAAGAATAATTTCTGTTGAACCGCTATCGAATTTCGTATCTTCCACTTTACTTTCGATAAGCGGAACAAATACTTTATGTCCTAATGTCCCCATAATGATTCTTGCATAATCTATAAACTCTTCTAATTCGCTTTCTTTTTCTTCTGTAACATTTCCCGGAGTTGGATCATTTCCGTTTTTCACTTCATAACGTTTTGCTTCCATCGCAAGATTACAAAAACGATTCTCTAAGTAACTTATTTCTGTAGGACCAAACGAGTTATTTGTTGTAGTAAAAACAATCGCTTCTGTCCAATAATCTTTCTCTGGGTTTCTCTTGTGCTCTTGCAGCCTATTAAGTATACCTTCTCCATTCTTTCTAGCACCTGCCTGTCCAATGTACACAACACTTTTTCCTGTCAGATCTGAAGTACCAAAGAGGAAATAAACTCCGCTCTGTTTAAGATCATCACGCTCTTTACATTTATCTAATTCTGTTCTTGGAATCTTATACGCAATGCCAGTCCAGTTTGCCAATGTACATTTTATACGCCCACTCGCTTCTCCATCCATAAGAAACAGATTAATGCTTTTTCCTCTCGCAGCCATTGTCATGTCTCCCTTCCGATTCTTTTATCGTAACGCTATCAACACAACCTATCCGTTTTCATCCTGTCAACTCAACCCTACGACTATTTGAGTGTGGATATGTTTGGTTCTGAATAAAAACAGGACTCTTTTTCAACCATTCAAAATCTAGGGTGTAGCGAACCCCCCTCTGTTTCAAGCCTTTTTCACACATTACTTTTGAACTCTTGACATCAACACAACACTCTCAACGTGCGTCGTCTGCGGGAACATATCCACCGGCTGCACAACCTCCACGCCATACCCCCGCTCGTTCAACACCGCGCAATCCCGTGCCAAGGTCGCCGGATCGCACGAAACATACACAATTCGCTCCGGGTTCATCTTGACCAACGAATCAATCGTCGCTCCGTCCAGTCCCTTGCGCGGCGGATCCACAATCGCCACATCCGGCTGGATCCTCCGCTCCAACAACTGCGCAGTGCACACTCCCGCATCGCCGCAGATAAACTCCGCGTTAGCGATCCCGTTGCGGACCGCGTTCTTCTTCGCATCCTCCACCGCCGAAGGAACAATCTCGATGCCGATCACCCGCTTCGCCTTCCGGGCCGCGCTCAGTCCAATCGTGCCTGTGCCGCAATACACGTCGATCACCGTTTCTTCCCCGGTTAAACCAGCCAGCTCAATTGCCTTCGTATACAACACTTCCGTCTGGACCGGATTAATCTGATAAAACGACTTCGCCGAAATCTGAAACCGCAGGCCCAACAATTCTTCCTCAATCGAAGCCGATCCCCACAACACGATCTCCCGATCCCCCAGAATCACATTATCCTCACGCTCGTTCACATTTAAGATGATGCTGCGAATCTGCGGATACGCCGCAGTCAAACGCTCTATCAGTTCGTCTTTCCCTTTCAGGTTCTCCGATTTTGCGATTAACACAACCATAACCTGCCCCGTCTTAAATGCATGCTTGATCAACCAATGCCGCAGCTTCGCCGGATCGCCCGCTTCCTCAATCCACGACCGCAGCGATCTCAAAATCTGATTCTCCTGTTCGCTGTGCAGGCCGCATTCGTCAAAATCCACAATATCATGCGAATGACTCCGGTAATAGCCACAGATCAGTTTTCCATCCCGATTGACCCCCACCGGCACCTGCACCTTATTCCGATAGTTCCAGGGAAATTCCATCGACAACACCGGCTGAACCTCCACGTCCAGATGTCCGATCCGCTGGAAACAATCCGCAACCCGATGGCGCTTAAACTCTGCCTGCAGCTCAGCCCCCATCGTCTGCAGCTGACAACCTCCGCACTGGCGTGCAACGGGGCAGCGCGGCTCAACGCGCTGCGGACTCTCTGATAAACGCCGGATCACCCGGCCATAACCCACGTTCTTCTTCACGGCCGTCACCCCGATCTCCGCACTTTCCCCCTTCAATAAATCCTTCACGAAGAAACACAATCCTTCATGACGAACTACCCCCAGTCCATCAAACGTATAGTCGACAGCCGCTCCTGTAAACACATCATTCTTCTTTAATGCCATTCTCCGTTCCCCTTTCTGAATCATAATTTCAGCTCATCGCAACGATGTAACAACCAAACCTCAAACCCTGACTCCGATCTAAAAACGAAAAAGGGCTTCCGCCCTTTATTCCTTCGTGTCGTCCTGCGCTTCCGTATCCTCGCCGCCAACGACCTCGTCATCGTCATCCTTCGCCGCCTGAGGATTCCGCTTTTCCGCCAGTTCCTCGCGCAGCTGCTGGGCCAGATCGGCATCCAGCGGTTTTGAGACGATCTGCGTCGCAGCCTGTTCCATACTGGAGTTTTTCGCGCGGATCACATACACGTAATCCTCGGACCCCGATTTATCAACATTGTTGTAGACATGCACTTCCAGGTCATACATCTTCTTGCCATTCGACGCCGTAAAGTAAGTTCCTTCATTCAGCACCGCCGTCACATCATTGTATGCCGTTTCCGACAACGCGCTCGCTTCCTCGTCGCTGATCGAATCCACGGTATCAACATACACCCGCAATGTCGCCGTCGTCAGTTCTACCGTGACCTTCTCCACCTGGTTTTCACCCTTGATCCGGCTTTCGATCTCCGACAGCTGATCCTTGGTGATCGCCGGATCCAGATCGCCCTTGAACCGATCCCCGTTGATCGGCTTTCCCGTGTCCATGGACGCGCTGATCAAAATCCATCCCAGAATCGCGCATGGAATCGCGATCAGCACCAAGCCCACAATCAAAATCATTGTGGATTTATCATTCTTCTTCGTTTTATGTTTCTTTGCCGACGCCGCGGCCGGTTTCTTCTTCACTGTTTTCTTTTGTTCAGACAAAGTCCTTCACTCCTTATCTTTTACTATTTTACAGGAAAAGAAGGGATTTGACCAGTCATTTCCTGAACCCTGCGTTTTTTGTAAGAAAAAGGACACCGAAAGCGTCAGTAACGCCTGGATGTCCCCCTCAATCAGATTCTTTTCTTCAATTCCTCGACGATCAGCTTGTTGGTCATCGCCGGATTGGCCTGGCCTTTGGACTTTTTCATGACCTGACCGACCAGGAAGCCGACGGCGCGGTCCTTCCCGTTTTTATAGTCTGTGATCGACTGCGGCTGTTCATCCAAAACCTGATTGATCAGCGCGATCAGCGCGGAGGAATCGGACAGCTGTTTCATGCCTTTTTCCTGAGCGACCTGCTTCGGATCCTTCCCCTGAAGTACTTCCTCAAAGACGATCTTCGCCTGCTTGCCGGAGATTTCTCCGCCGACGATCATGTTGACCAGCTCAGCCATCGCCTGCGGCGCAACTGGATTTTCAGCCAGCTTCGTGTTCAGCTTCGTCAATCCGGCCGGCAGCTCGACGATCACCCAGTTGGCGGCGATCTTGGCGTGCTGCGTGTGCTTCATGACCTGATCGTAATAATCAGCCAACTCCTTATTTGCGACTAACAGCGCGATATCGTTTTCCGGCAGTCCCAGCTCGGCATACCGGGCCTGGCGAACTTCCGGCATTTCCGGCATCGCGGCCTGCAGCTGACGAATCCACTCCGGATCGAGCTGGATCGGGAAAATATTCGGTTCCGGGAAATATTTGTAATCCACAGCGCCTTCCTTTTTCCGCATTGAGATCGTCGTGCGCGACGCCTCGTCGAAGCGGCGGGTTTCCTGAACGACCTGACCGCCTTCGTTTAAGATCTGTGTCTGTCGTTCAATTTCATACTCGACCGCTTTCTGAACGTTGCTGATGGAATTGAGGTTTTTAATTTCCGTCTTAACGCCGAATTTCTCAGTTCCGACCGGACGCAGCGAGATGTTGACGTCGCAGCGCATCGAGCCTTCTTCCATCTTGACGTCGGAAACGCCCAGATAATACAGTGTCTGTCTGAGCTTTTCGACATACGCCATCGCTTCCCTGCCGCTGCGGATATCCGGTTCCGATACGATTTCCACCAGCGGCGTACCGGCGCGGTTGAAGTCGATCAGCGTGCCGGCGTCATAGTGAAACTGCTTCGCTGTATCTTCTTCCATATGCAGCCGTTCAATCCGGATGACCTTCGGCCCGTTTTCCGTTTCAATCTCGACATGTCCGCGACGGCCGATTGGATAGAACTGCTGGGTGATCTGGAAGCCTTTCGGCAGGTCGGTATAGTAATAGTTTTTCCGGTCGAACCGCACCAGCGGATCGATCTCCATGTTCAGCGCCGTACAAGCCTGCACCGCCATCGCGACGGCCTGCTTGTTCAGACACGGCATCGTGCCGGGATGGCCTAAATCAATCTCGTTAACGCAGGTGTTGGCCGGAGCGCCGAACAGCACCGGAGCGCCGGAGAACATCTTGGTTTTGGTCTTTAACTCACAATGTATTTCAATTCCGATAATGACTTCGTATTCCATTATTCAATTTCCTCCGCTGTGGCGTCCTTCAGGCCGGTGATGTCTTCCATCGCCGCCGCAAAGTCGAACAGGCTCTGTTCATCCCAGGCCTTCGCCGTCATGTTTAAGCCGACCGGCAGCCCCTCGATCAAGCCCATCGGCACCGTACAGCTTGGATACCCGGTAAAGTTGCCGATGACCATGTGATTCTCCGCGATCAGATAACCGTCGGACAATTCGTCACGGGAGTGGTCGTCCAGCTTCGGCGCGACATCGCTGCTGGCGGGCGCGATCAGAATGTCGTAATCTTTCATAACCTCCGCGACATTCTCGACGATCAGGCGGCGTACCCGCTGCGCCTGGCGGAACAGCTTTTCCTGATTTTCGACAAACAGACCGTAGCTGCCGATGACAAACCGCTTGCGGATCAGCGAGCCAAAGCCCTTGGTGCGCGACTGGATCATGATTTCTTCCATACTGCTGCCCGGCTGCTGAACGCCGAACCGGATGCCGTCCAGGTTGGAATGATTGGCCGTCGCTTCGCAGTTGGCGATTAAGTAGTAGGCCGGCAGGATCGCTTTCAACAGATCCTCGCGCAGACTGACTTCTTCGACTACTGCGCCCTTCGCTTTTAAAGCTTCGACGGTCTTTTCAAACAGGGCTTTCACTTCCGGGTTGGCCAGCGCGTCGATCACGTTTTTAAATATCGCGACGCGGCGTCCCTTAATCTCGCTGTTCAGCGCTGCCGCGTAGTCCGGCACCGGTCTGTCAGATGAGGTCATGTCGCGATCATCCCGGCCGGCCAGCACTTTTAAGGCCTCGGCCGCATCCAGCGCGCTGCGCGTGAAATAGCCGACGTGATCGAGCGATGAGGAATAAGGAATGATGCCATAACGGGAAATCCGGCCATAGGTCGGCTTCATGCCCAGAACACCGCAGAACGACGCAGGTTTGCGCACAGAATCCCCGGTATCGGAGCCGACCGCAAACGGAACGACGCCCGCCGCGACTAACGCTGCGCTGCCGCCGGAGGAGCCGCCCGCCATGCGGGTTCGGTCATATGGATTATACACCGGGCCGGTCGCCGCCGTTAAATTGGTGCCGCCCATCGCCAGCTCGTCCATCGACGCTTTAGCGATCACCACAGCGCCGGCTGCCTTCAGCTTGTCGACAATGTGTGCGTTATACACCGGAACATAGTTATCCAGAATCTTGCTGGAAGCGGTCGTGCGGACACCGCGGGTACAGACGTTATCCTTTAAGACCACCGGCATGCCGTGAAACGGTCCGTCCGGGATTGTATTCAGTGCCGCCAGCTGATCTTCAACGTCGACAAACGTTACCACCGCATTGAGCCGTGGCTGGGAAGCCTGCGCTTTGGCCACGGCCGCTTCCACCCGTTCGCGGGCCGTCGTCGTTGCTTTTAATTCACTCATCGTTGCCATTTTACTTCACCACCTTCGGAACCACAATGTGGCATTCTCTGACTTTCGGCGCGTTGGCCAGCGCGTCTTCACGGCTGATCACATGATCGACGACATCCTCGCGCAGATAATTCGTCGGTGTTTCAAACGGGTAGACCATTGGTTCCACCCCCGTCGTGTCGATGCTTTCCAGCAGTCTCAGCTGTTTGTTCAACGTTTCGAATTCGGCCGCGATATCGGCGGCTTCCGCGTCGCTGAGATCGAACATCAACCGGTGCGCTAATTCTTTAAAATAAGCGGGTTCTTTGATTTCTTCCATCCTTCTTCTCCTTCTTTGCTTCTTCCTTTACTGTTTCTTCTTTTACTTGTTTCTTTTTTCAGTTGTTTCTTTTATTTCCGCCAGAGCGTTTCAGCCTTGCTTTTTTTAGCTGGCTTGTCAAGGACCGCGCTTTTCAAACGGAGGTCAGCTGATATCCAGCACCGTGGTTTTCATCGTGCCTTTTTCGCGGTGCAGAATCATCACGGTTTCTTCCAGCTGCTTGATCTCAATGATCAGCTCCATGTCGGTGCTGGAGAAATTGGCCGACAGCTCGTTAAGCAGCTGCATCAGAGAGTAGATCTCCGTGTAGCTCTTGGCCTGAACGGTCACGGTGATCTTGAGATAGTCCGCCGTGTCGTTGGTGTAGCGAGCCTTGCCGATGATATTGACATTTTCCGGCATGAAATCCTTGACGCCGGCCTTGACCGTGCTGAATTGGGACGACAGCACACCGTCCAGCGCTGTCGCCTGATCGCTCGGGATCAGCACCCATTGTTCCTCAATCGGCGTGAACTGGCCGCTGCGGCTGGTGAACAGCCCCTGGCCGATGAACGCGCCCGGGATGCTGGAGCTCGTTGAATTCGAGCTGTAAAACGTGATGTAGATCGGCAGATCGGCATCGACTTCGGCTTTGTTGCGGAAGTAGCGTTCCAGCTTGCGGCCGATCGTGCTGGCATAGGTATACAGCTTGTCCTGCGGAATCTGTACGGTGCTGTCGCCGCTGGTCACAGAGCTGTTCATCAGAATGCCGACCGAAATACCGTTGAGCGTTTTCTGGTCTTCCTTCGAGATGAAATCGATCTCAACGATGCCATAAACGATGTAGGGACGTTCCAGGATGATCGCGTCGCTGATCTCAAAATTGCCGCTGGGATTCAGTCCATAAGAGTGATCGCTGCTTTCGTAGCGCTGCAGCTCCTGGATATCTTCATATTCCAGAATCTGACCGGCCTGCAGATAATTGTCCTTGACCGAAAAGTGCTGCTTGCTTAATTCGATCAGCTCTTTCGGCATCTGCATCAAATCAAAGCGGCTGTTCGTATTGCCCCGCCAATACCGGCCTTCGGACAGTTCGTGAGGCAGCAGCGTCTGGTAATCGTCCGAGGAATAGCTGCTGATCACCGTGCCGTCGCCGGTTTCCTCCGGCGCTTTCTGGGAGCAGCCGGTCAGGCTCAGCGCCAGGCTGAGCATCAGCGGAATCAGACCCCAGCGGTTATTCCGCATGGCGGTTGACCTCTTCCATGAATTCGCTTTCCGTCATCGTCGCGACGCCCAGGCTCTGGGCTTTCGTCAGCTTGGAGCCGGCGTTTTCACCATAGATCACAAAATCAGTGCGCTTGGAAACACTGCCGGATACCGTTGCGCCCAGATGCTCGAGCAGTGCCTGAGCTTCCGGCCGGGTCATCGTCGCCAGGGTGCCGGTCAGTACAACCGTCTTGCCGGTGAAGATCGTTTCGACCTGTTCCTCTTTCAGACAAATCATATTCAAACCATGGCCGATCAGCGCTTCGATCAAATGCTGATTGGCTTCGTCATGGAAGAAGTCCAGCACGGTCTGCGCGGTGATCGCGCCGATGTCCTTGATTTCTTCCAGTTCTTCATAGGTTGCCTGCATCAGCGCCTGCATCGTTTCAAACCGGTAGGCCAGAATCTTCGCGGCCTTCTCGCCGATCTGGCGGATGCCTAAACCGTACAGCAGCTTCTCCAGTGAATTCTGCTTCGAGTTCTCAATCGCTTCCAACAGATTATCGGCGCTCTTCTTCCCCATTTTCGGGGTTTCGAGAATTTCGTCGTAATGATCCTTCAGGTTGTAAATATCCTCGACGGTGTTCAGCCATCCCCGGGAATGAAACAGCTCCACGCGTTTGACGCCCAGACCGTCGATATTCATCGCGTCGCGGCTGCAGAAGTGAGCGATTGACTCGACTACCCGCGCCGGACAGTCGTTGTTGATGCAGAAGTGATGGGCTTCGTCGGGGTAACGGACAAGCGGCATCCCGCAGACCGGACAAACCTTTGGAAAAACATACGGCACTTGCGAGCCGTCGCGTTTTTCCGGCACGCTCGCGACAATTTCCGGGATAATATCGCCGGCCTTGTGGACGATGACGTAATCGCCGATCCGGATATCCTTATCCCTGATCATATCTTCGTCGTGCAGCTGCGCGAAACCCACGCTTGTCCCTGCCAGACGCACCGGCGTCAGCTGGGCGTTCGGCGTGATCTTGCCGGTCCGGCCAACGGTGACGAAGATGTTTTCCAGCCGTGTCACAGCTTCTTCAGCCGGGAATTTATACGCGATCGCCCACTTTGGGGTTTTCGCTGTAAAGCCTAGCTGCTGCTGCTTTTCATAATCGTTGACCTTGATGACGATGCCGTCGATCTCATACGGCAGATCGCTGCGCATTAACGTCAGATCCTCGACAAACTGCCACACTTCCTCCATATTGCGGCACAGCCGGTTCAGCGGATTGATCCGGAAGCCCAGGCTGTGGATGAAATCGAGCGATTCCGAGTGCTGATGATGTCCCAGCTGCGGCCCCTGCGGAACGTGGTACCACAAAGCGTCCAGGCCGCGCGAAGCCGCGACTTTCGAGTCCAGCTGGCGGATTGAGCCGGCTGCCGCGTTGCGCGGATTGGCGAATTCTTCCTCGCCGTTTTCCCGGCGCTTCTGGTTTAAGCGTTCAAAGCTGGCTTTCGGCATATAGACCTCGCCGCGGACTTCCAGCTCGCCTTCATATTCAATTTCCATTGGAATCGATTTGATCGTGCGGACGTTATGCGTCACGTCTTCGCCCACGACCCCATCGCCGCGGGTCACGGCATACTGAAACCGGCCGCCCTGGTAATTCAGCGACATCGCCAGACCGTCGATTTTGCATTCGCAGCAATAGTCCACCGGTCCGACTTCAGCTTCCGCTTTGCGGGCAAACTCAAAAAGTTCTTCCTTATTGAAGACGTCGCCTAATGAAAGCATCGGGCGTTTATGCGTAATCTTATTAAATTCTTCCAACACCTGACCGCCGACGCGCTGGGTTGGGGAGTTGGGATCGAACAGTTCGGGATGCTGCTGCTCCAGGGTAATCAGCTCCCGCATCAGTTGATCGTACTCCGCATCGCTGACGGTCGGATGGTCCAGCACATGATATTCGTAGTTATATTGATTCAGCTGCCTGCGCAGCGCGAGAATGCGATCTTCGCTCATCACTGTACCTCCTGAAATATCCAGTTTATTATAGCATAAGAACAAATGTTTTCTTCATCATCTTTACCAAGTTTACGCAATCTAATCGTTCCCCGGCCGCTTCTTTTCACTTTCCTTTTACATCCCGCTTCCTCACAGCGGGCTCCCGCGATCAGATCCGTAACGGAATCTCGGAAAATTTATCGGATCGAATCCGCAGCCGCGCCGTGCCTCTCACCCCTTGTTTCCCAGAGCCTCTCACTCAATGCTAAGAGAGAAAAAAAAGAGCGCCGTCAAAAACGACATAAAAACCCTCCGGTTTCCCTGATTTCAGGAGCGCGGAGGGTCTTCTGTTTTTCTGCATTCAATCCAAATTTTGCGTTCCATCCCGCTTCTAACGCAGCTTACGCCGCCTTGGAATGCCCATGGAATTCTCGCTTTTCCCCAAGTCTGCGATGCAGGCTCTCGCTTCGATTCTGCCGCAAGCCGGCAAGCTGCCGATTCAGCCTGACACCAGGAGAGGATTATTCAACTTCCTCAGCCTTCTGGATCGACGGATGGGTCGCCATGATCTTGCGCACGCCGAACGGGAAGGCAAATGCGATTTTCAGCATGCCTTCGCTGTATTCCAGCACAATGCCTTCGCCGAAAGCGGCATGGCGGACGTGATCGCCCTTCTTCCACTTCGTCCGCGGCTTGGAGGCGATTCTTTCCTCAAACGGCGCTTCGTCCTCAAACAGCGCGGAGTGAAGCTTGATTTCCTTCGGTTTGCCGGTATCGAACGTCGCGCCGATGTGTTCGATGTATTGCGGATCGATTTCCTTGATAAACCGCGACGGCACTTTGATCCGGCTTAAAATGTAGCTGAAGCCCGAGCTTTCCGTCAGATACAGCTTGTTCTGAGCGCGCGTGAAGGCGACGTACGCCAGCCGGCGTTCTTCCTCCAGCCCTTTCAGCTGGCTTTCCTGCATCGCGCGGTCGTTCGGGAAAATCCCTTCGCTCATTCCGTAGACAAAGACCGTATCGAATTCCAGCCCCTTCGCCGCGTGAACCGTCATCAGCTGGACGTGATCGCCGCCGTCCTCCGCGCCTTTATCGCCATACAGCGAAACCAGCTGCAGGTATTCTTCCAGCGAACTGTCCGGGTAATTGACCGTATAGCTTTCAATATCGGTGATCAGTTCCTTCAGGTTTTCCAGCCGCTCATTTTCCTTATCCGCTTCCAGCATTGAGCGGTAGCCGCTGTCCAGCAGGATCATTTCCAGCAGCCGGCTGATCGGTGTCGAAGGCGCCAGATTCTTCCACTTTTCCACCATTTTAACAAAGTTGTCGATGGTTGTCTGGGCCTTGCCGCTGACAACCTTTTCATCGCGGATGACCTCGTACATCGTCTTGCCTGTTTCGCGGGCCCGCTGCACGATCGTGTCCATCGTCTTGTTGCCCAGCCCCCGCCGCGGAACGTTGATGATCCGCATCAGCGCCAGATCGTCGCTGCCGCACACCATCCGCAGATAGCACAGAGCGTCCTTGATTTCCGCTCGTTCGTAGAACTTGATGCCGCCATAGATCACATACGGAATCCGCTGTTCGATCATCGCTTTTTCAAGCGCACGGGAGAGGTAGTTGGAACGGTAGAGAATCGCACAGTCGCGGTAGCGCTGGCCTTGCTTGTGCAGCTCGTTGATCTTGCAGGCAATCCAGGTCGCTTCATATTCTTCCCCGGCGCTGGAATAGTGCGTGATCGCGCCGTTGTCCGGCCGGCTGGTGAACAGATCTTTTTCCACACGGTTGCGGTTGTTGTGAATCAGCGCGTTGGCGCCGTTCAGGATGCTTGGCGTCGAGCGGTAGTTTTCATTCAGAACGATGGTTTCGCACGGCTGGTAGTCTTTTTCAAAATTCATGATGATGTTGACATCCGCCCCGCGCCAGGTGTAGATCGTCTGGTCCGGATCACCGACGACATAGACGGAGTTGTCGTTGCCGGCCAAGAGCTGGATCAGATCGTACTGGATCTTGTCGATATCCTGGAACTCGTCGACGTGGATATAATGGAAACGCTGCACCCACTTGGCTTGGATTTCCGCGAACTGGCGGAACATCCGCACGGTATACAGAAGCAGATCGTCGAAGTCCAGCGCGTAGATCGCCTGCTGGCGGTTGACGTAATATTCGTAGACCTTCGCCTTGTCGTTTTCCCCGCGCAGATCGCCGGCGAACACATAAGCCCGCTCCGGGCTGATCTCAGCAGCTTTGTTATTGGCGATGTAGTCCAGCATCGAACCGAAGGTATAGGTCTGCTTATCCAGGCCAAATTCCTTGTAGGCTTCCTTCAGAATGCTGCGCTGATCGTCGGCGTCCATGACCGTGAAGTTGCGGGGCATGCCCATCGCCGGGATATCCTCGCGCAAAATCCGCACGCACAGCGAGTGTATGGTCGAAATGAACACAGCGTTGCCTTGTTCCGGAAGCATCTGCCGGATCCGCTCCTTCATTTCGTTGGCGGCCTTGTTGGTAAAGGTGATCGCCAGAATTTTATTCGGCCAGACATGACACTGCTCGATCAAATGCGCGATCCGCATCGTCAGCACGCGCGTCTTGCCGCTGCCGGCCCCCGCGATAATCCGGACATACTGACTCGACGTCAGCACGGCCTTTTTCTGATTTTCATTCAGCATCTCAATTGAAACCATTGTTCGCCACCTCTGCTTTTCTATCTTTAAGCTGATTTTCACGGACTTGAAAAACCACATCTCTCTTGATCTCCGCGCTCTGCAGCTTCCTGTGAAATCCCTGAAATTCAAAGAGTTGATTCAGACTTTCTATATTATACATGAAACCCGGGTCTTTTCTATCCCTGAGCCGCGGGTTTCAGAATTTTCATTTTTTCCGACGGAACTCGTCACGGTTAAAAGTCATCCAGTTCAGGCCTTGCGACGTATTTTATCGCCGCGGTCACCCGGACTCATCGCTGTAAACAATCATATCGTTTAGCCCTTCCCCACCTTCCCTCGGCAGCGTGCATGTCCATCGCTGCGCATGGAAAGGAAAAGGAAGGTCAACGCGATCCTTCCTTCTGACGCAGCATCAATGTCCAGCGGCCGATCGGCGCGAAGCCCAGCCGGCTGTAAATTCTTCCCGCTTCCTCGTTTTCGAAGAACAGGCACGGTTTTTTACCTTCGCTTAACAGCTGTCCGCACAGCGCCGTCATCACCGCGCTGGCTAACCCCTGGCGCCGCCAGTCCGCACGCGTCGCTACGCCGCCGAGGATCGCCGCTTCCGCAGTTTCCGCCGTGCTGTTGGCCTGGCAGATCACCTGGCCTCCCCGCTCAATGATGAAATGGCGGCCTTCCCGCGTTTCAATCCGGTGCGCGATCATCGCCGCTTCATTATCCGTCTGGAATACCTCGTCCAGCAGACCTTTTATCCGGCCGGCATCCTGCGGCTGGGCTTGGCGGATCTGCGGATCGGATACCAGATCTGCTTTCAATGTGTTTAATTCGCAGAACAAGCATTCCTCACGACTGAAGGCATCCAGCGCCAGCCCCTCCAGCACCTCTTTACGGCCCTGGATCGCCTGGATTTCATACTCCTGAACCAGCCGTTCAACAAACTGCGGATCGACGCGGTTTTCTTCGCTGGCAATCACCAGGTTATGATAATACACCAGATAAATGCCATGTACAAATTCATCCTTATCAATAAAAACGGTTTGAAAACCCTGGTTGAACCCATAGTTCTCAATGTCCCCGATCAAAAACAAATTCAGCGACGGGTTTTGCCTCAGATAAGCCAGACATTCCTGCCGATGTTTTTCGCTGCAGCGAATCATCATCGCAATCACCTCGATGACTTCTATTCTATCAAACTCTGAGGTTGAGGTGAACTATTTTTTCAACTTTCTTAATTTTTCCAGCATTCTCCGCGATTCCCATCAAGCCATGCTATAATGTACAAATAAGGAGAATCAAAAGGATGAAACGAATTGCAAATCAATGGAAAGATTACGAATGCTGCGACGCGGGCGAAGGTGAAAAGCTCGAGCGCTGGCAGAATATCATACTGCGCCGGCCGGATCCTCAGGCGGTCTGGAAGCGCACAGAGCACGCCGGATGGAACCGCGTGCATGCGCATTATCACCGTTCAAACCGGGGCGGAGGAAGCTGGGAATTCAAACAGGCCGTCCCGGAGACCTGGACGGTATCCTATAAAGAGCTGACCTTTAAGGTTTCCCCGACCGGCTTCAAGCATACCGGACTGTTCCCGGAACAGGCGGTCAACTGGGATTGGATGCAGAGTAAAATCCGCAAGGCCAAAGCCGCTGGCCGGCCGGTCCGGATTCTGAACCTGTTCGCCTACACCGGCGGAGCAACGATGGCGTGCGCCAGCGCCGGGGCCGATGAAGTCGTGCATGTCGATGCCAGTAAAGGGATGGTTCAGTGGGCCAAGGAAAACATGGCGCTATCCCATCTGGAAAACCGTACAATCCGCTTTATCGTTGACGACGTCCTGAAATTTGTCGCGCGGGAAAAGCGCCGCGGTCATACCTATCAGGGCATTCTGATGGATCCGCCGTCCTATGGCCGGGGGCCAAATGGCGAAGTGTGGAAGCTGGAGGATCAGATCAACGAATTAGTGAACGCCTGTCTGGAGATTCTGGACGACGACGCGTTGTTTCTGCTCGTCAATTCCTATACGACCGGATTTTCCTCCATCGTTCTGGAAAATATTCTGCGCACAACCGTGCTGCGCCGCCATCCGAACGGTTATGTATTCGCCGGGGAAGTCGGGCTGCCGATCACCCAGGATCACATGATCCTGCCGTGCGGAATTTACGGCGCGTGGAGCGACGAAGACGATGAAGTTCAAAATTCTTTATGAGGATAATCACCTGCTGGTCGTCGTCAAGCCTGTCAACATGGCGGTGCAGGCCGACGACAGCCGGGACCCGGATCTCTTAACGCTTTTAAAGCAGGACTTAAAAGAGCGGTATCAGAAACCCGGCAATGTCTACCTCGGTTTAGTCCATCGGCTGGATCGCCCGGTCGGCGGCGTCATGGTGTTCGCCAAGACCTCCAAAGCTGCGTCCCGGCTCAGCGATCAGGTCCGCACCCGCGGCTTAAAGAAAACCTACCAAGCCGTTTTATGCGGCCGCCCGCAAGCCGCTTCAGCGACGTTGAAGGACTGGCTGATCAAAAATGAAAAGACCAATACTGTGCGCACAGCCACCCCCAACACGCCGAAAGCCAAGGAAGCGATTCTAAGCTATCAGATCCAGGGCGAAAAAGAAGGACTGACGCTGGCTGAGATCCAGCTGGAAACCGGCCGGCCGCATCAGATCCGCGTGCAGTTTGCCAGCCGCCGCACCCCTTTGTGGGGCGATCAGCGGTACAATCCGCAGGCTCGTCCCGGCCAACAAATCGCACTGTGGGCAGTGTCGCTGACGCTGCGCCATCCGGTGACGCAGGAAACGATGACGTTTACCTGTCCGCCGCCAGACAACGTTCCATGGAATTTATTTTTTCCATCCTAATAAAGAGAGGAGTTCACGATCATGGCAACAAAAGTACCTGTGAAAAAGCGCAAGGTTAAGCGCAGACGGCGCAGACGGATCCGCAAATCTGTTCTGTTCGGTTTGATCGGCATCGCCGCGGCAATCGTGCTGGTCTTCGTTCTCACAACCATTCCGAAAATTACAACCGACAACAAGCTGAAAGGGCTGGGCTATTCCAAAGAAAGCATCGCGATGATCAAACGGCAGAAGCTGACCAAAACGATTCTTAATGATAAGCTGTATTCCGACAATCTTAACGCCGCCCTGGCGTCTGAAAATTTCAACAAGGATTATCTGCGGCTGTATCTGGTGACCGATTCGCTGAGCGAGGACGACACGCGGCTTTACGACCGCCTGCGGGCCCGGAATTATCCCGAGGATTCATGTTTGAAATTGTTTGAGAAACTGAATTTCTGGGAGATCACGCCGCTGTTGGTCTTTGATTACGTCAGCGATGTCGACGCTTATATCCAGGACTGCACTGATCATCGCGACGTCAACAGCGAGAATCATTTTGAGCTGAGCGGCAATTACGTTCACTGGTATGACAGCACGTCGGCTTCCGACGCGAAGGATGTCAGCATGATCGTGAACAAGCGCTATTACCTCGGTGAAAACTACGCTCCGGATGATCTGGTTCAGTTAAGCCTGACCTATGCCGCGAAGGATTGTTACCTGCGCCAGGAAGCGGCGGACGCGATGGCTGCGATGTGCGACGAGCTGAACGCCGGCGGCAAGCCGAAGATGTATGCCTCCTCCTCTTACCGCGATTATCAGTATCAGGTCGATCTGTACAACGGCTACGTCAATTCCAAAGGTCAGGAGTGGGCGGATTCAATTTCAGCCCGGCCGGGTTTCTCCGAGCATCAGACAGGCCTGACCGTCGATATGGCTGCCACCGGCGCGCAGCTGTCCAAGTTCGCCGATACCGAAGCATTCCAATGGATGCAGCAGAACGCACACCGCTTCGGCTGGATCCTGCGTTATCCGGAAGGGAAGGAAACGATCACCGGTTACAACTATGAAGCCTGGCATTATCGCTATCTGGGCGTCGAGCTGGCGACCAAGGTGCATGATTCCGGTCTGACCTATGACGAATATTACGAACTGTATCTGCGTTAAATACATTCTAATCCAACGATCCGGTTTTCTTGCCGGATCGTTTTTATATTGACCGCTCCTGTTTGACCTGTCCTGTTGAGCAGGACTGATGGACGCCTTCAGCCATCCTGCCACTTCTTCCTGCATGACGAAATTCTTATTTTCACTTACTCCAACAAAAAAGCCTGACATCCCGTCAGGCCAATTTGTTTATTATCATTAGCTTTATACTTCGACAATCCCCAGAGAAGCCAGCACAATCGCCAGCACCAGCACGGTGATGATCAGACGGTTGGAATTCATCCACTTTTGTCCCAGCATCCAATAGCACAAGACCGCGAACAGCGCCGGCATCAACCCCGGCATGATTGAATCCATGTATTTCTGAAGCGGGAATTCCTGCAGCAGCATTTCCCCGGTCTTCGGATCCGTGCCCAGACTGACCGTCAGCGTCTTCAGCGGAAATTTCACCATGGTGGCGATCATCCCGCCGACCACGGTTAATCCCAGGACGGAGGCCGCTGCCGTTACGGTTTCCTTAATTCCAGACAACGTATTGACGATTTTAGCGCCCTGTTGATAGCCGATATCATACAGCTTAAACCGCAGCAGCAGTACGCCGATCAGCCAGATCTCCCAGATCATAATGCCGACGACACTGCCTTCCTTGGCCATGGTCGCTGCGATCGAACCGAATACCGCGCCGGGAATCATGCTGAAAATGGTATCCCCAACCCCGGCGAACGGTCCCATCAGCGCGGTCTTCATCGAAGACGCGACGTCGATGCCCGCGCCGTTTTCCTGCATTTCTTCCTCAATCGCAACGTTCATTCCGACAATGATATCCCCCATCGCCGGCGTCGTGTTGAAGAAAACAGAATGTGCCTGAAGCGCTTTTTTCTTCAGCGCCGGCTGATCCCCGTACAGCTTTTCAATCAGCGGAAGCATGGTTGTCAGATAGCCTAACCCTTGCATACGTTCGTAGTTCCAGCCGATCTGAGCGTTCCAGATCCAGCGCAGGTTGATGCGGCGAAGCTCTTGTTTGTTCAGGCGTTTCGTCTGTGTCATAGCCTTGAGTCCCCCTCCTCTTTATCCCTTATGTTGCTTTCATTATAGACCTATTCAACTCAATTTCCAATCAATGATTCAGATTTTGTAGGATTTTCAGAATTTTTTATTCCGATCTGATTCTCGTTTTCCGCTACCTTTAAAGACTGAAAATTGAATTGCCGTTATAAAGAAAGATCCCGTTGCAGGATCTTTCACTCCATTGAAATTTATTGACCGTCGTCAGGATGCGTCAGCTCGATTAAAGCAGCTGGATCTGCGCGGTTTCCGGATTTTTCTTCACCTGGGCCGCATACTCCTTGGCCTGATCGATCAAATGATTGATCCCGGTGCTTCGATAAACACCTTTCTGGATCAGAATTACATCGTAAATAACAAACGGATCGACCCAGTTCAGCTGCACTAAGCCCATCTGCCGTACCTTCGGCACGCAGACATAAGGAATCAGACAGATCCGGTTATCGTCCTTAGCCGTGTTGATGACGGCGTGGATACTGCCTAAAAACAACTCGGAGGCCGGGCGTGCGCCATTTTGCGCCAGACACCGGCGGAACTCGTCGGTGAAGCAGCAGTCCTCATAGGTATAGGAGAAATTTTCCCGGTTCAGATCACCGAGATGCACTTCTTCCTGCCGCGCCAGCCGGTGATTGGGCGAGGTCATCAAACACAGCCGTTCCTGAAACAGCGGGACGATCTGCTGTCCCTCGCTTTCTTGGGTATTCAGCATCTGGACGAATCCAATGTCTACCTCATTCTGATTCAGCCATTCCGGCACCCGCGCGCAGCAGATCGCATTGACCTGCAGCGTCAGCTCCGGCTGCGTCTTTTCCACGGCCGCGAAGAAATCGCCGAACGCGAAGCCGACCATCAGCTCGCCGCCGGCGACCCGGATCGTACCGATCGCCGATTTCGTCTGATCAAATTCATACTGCAGTTTGAAATACACGCTGAGCATTTCGTCGGCGTAGCGCATGAATCGCTTCCCGTCATAGGTCAGCTCAATTTTTCCATTGCGGTATTCCACCAGCTGAACCTGCAATTCATCCTCTAACGAACGAATGTGTTTAGCCAGGGTTGAGGGCGCATAGCTCAATTTTTCTGAAGTCTTCATGTAGTTTTTTTCCTGGGCTAAGGTCCGGAATGTGATCAGCTGTTTAATATCCATCGTTGCTCTCCTTCACTGCAAAAGCATCCACAATGAAAATGGATGCTTTTTTAATCATTGGTTATCTGTGGGACTACTTCGCGTCAGCAACGACCGTTTCGCCTGCCAGCTTACCGAAGACGACCGTATCCACAACCGCGTTGCCGCCTAAACGGTTAGCGCCGTGGATGCCGCCGGTGATTTCGCCTGCTGCATACAGACCGGAGATCGGCTGTCCTGCTTCATCCAGAACGCGGGTTTCCGTGTCGATTGTCACGCCGCCCATCGTATGATGGACGCAAGCCTGACGGGCTGTCGCAACCCATGGTCCGTTCTCCAGCTTGGTGGAGTACAGCGTTCTGCCGAATTCGTCAGTTCCGCCGTCTGCCGCCGCGTTGAAGCTGTCGACAGTTTCTTTTAACGTCGCGGCGTCGATGCCCATCTGAGAAGCCAGATCATCCAATGTATCCGCAACTAAAATATAACCGTTTTCTTTCAAATAATCAAACGTAAATCCGTCGGCAGAACGCCAGTTCGGGTCGGTAATGTCAACATAACCCGCGCCGTCACCGGATTCCAGCATGTAGAACATCGAATCGGTCTGCGCCATAACCGCCAGACAGATCTCATCACGACGGCCGTCTTCACGAACGAAGCGCTTGCCTTCTTTATTGATGAAGATAATCTGATCCGTGCCGTTGACATCACGCGGCGGATATTTCGTCAGCTGGCCGTCTTTTACGTTGCCCAGATACAGCAGCTGAATCTGTTCCATATCGGTTAAGGAAGCGCCGGCTTCCAGAGCCATTGAGATGCCGTCGCCCTGCGAGCTGCTGAAACGGTTGGTCGTCATGACTTTGCTCAAATCGTTCCATTTGCCGGAGGTGTTGTATTCCTGGACCATCTTGCTGTTGGCCGCGAAACCACCGGTTGCCAGAACGACGCCCATGTTCGCGCTGACGGTGAATTCATTACCCGCTTTGTCCTTGCAGACAACGCCGGTTACCTTTCCTGCATCATCCTGAACCAGTTTTTCAGCAGTGCTGCTGGTCAGAACTGTAATCTTTTCATCTTTCAAAATGTTTTCAACATACGTTGAGATAAAGCCGGTGCCCATCTGCATCGTGCTCGTATGTGTTCTCTGCCACAAGCTGCCTGCACCCTGGCCGATGATATCGCTGAATTCCATACCCAGTGATTCGATCCATTCCAGGCCTTCATAGGAATCGTAGCACAGAACTTTGACTAAATCCAAATCGCCGACTTTATCGCCGTTGATCCATGTCTGCAAAGCATACCATTCTTTCGTATCGAACAGATCGGTACGGCCGCTGGCCTTATATTCATCCCACTGCGCCTGAACTTCTTTCTGCAAAGCAGCATGCGCATCGTTGATCGGATCTTCTGCCAGAGCTTTTTCAACGGTCGTCTTCACAGCGTCCGTCATCGTTACTTTGTTCTGCAGCGGTTCGTCCGGTGTGTTGTAAATCGCGCCGCAGACTAAGGTATCGCCGCCGACTTCGCCGTTCTTTTCAACGATGACAACGTTAGCGCCCTTCTGGGAAGCTGAGATTGCCGCAGCCAGACCTGCTCCGCCGCCGCCAACAACGACAACGTCCGCACTCTGATCCTGCTGTGCTTCCGAAGCAACTTCTTTCATCCAGTTCGCCGGATCCGCACCCGCCTGAGTCAGGCAGTCTTTCACAGCGTTGATGACCGCCGCGGAAGTAATCGTCGCACCCGTTACGGTATCGACGTCTAAACTTTGATTAGCAACAATTTCTTCCGGAATTAAGACTGTCGGTGCTTTCCCGCCTTCATCCAATTCCTTGCCGGCTGCATTTTTCAATACGCCGCCAATCCCCGGTGTTTCTGAATCCTTTGTTACCTTTACAGAAACAATGGCGTCCTCGCTGACTTCAACGGTGACTTCAACGACATCGTTCATTCCCTGCGATGTCGCGGTGTACGTCCCAGCCTTCATGCCTGTCGCAGCGGTCGGCTCATCCTTTTTCGGAGTTGAGCATCCGGCCATTGAACAGATCATGAGAAAACTGGTCAGTAAAAGCATTGCCTTTTTCATTCTTCATTTTCCTCCTTGGATCTTGTTAGAATTATATCATGTTATTTTTTTATCAACTCACACTAAAAGGAAATGCGTTCTCGCTTTTTTCGTGACTGGACTTCTCTCCGTTTCTCTGCAGCATACCACCCTGTCACTTTGCAGCCTCATATCGGGTAGGAAGCTAAGGAAGCCAATTCTTCCTTAGCTTAGCTCCTCCCACACCACCGGAGATGCCGTTCGGCGTCCGG